>Ga0310697_10004669_pt1 | contig 13451 bp, 5 predicted proteins | sample 172DNAGHGlowgp2_FD_203883 | JGI IMG/M metagenome (GOLD analysis project Ga0310697, IMG submission 203883) | Sheep rumen microbial communities from Palmerston North, Manawatu-Wanganui, New Zealand - 1728 DNA GHGlow gp2 (v2) (version 2) | ecosystem: Host-associated > Mammals > Digestive system >...
TGACTAACCAATAAGCGATTGGCACGTACTTCAAGAACTTGTACCTTAACAACCTTACCCTCATTGGCAAAATTTTGTAGTCCAACAAGCTCATTTGCCACCACCTTCTGGGATATATTGTAATACACCATCAGACCATCATACACTCCGTTAACAGGAAGCCAGAGATAGTTGTTGTTCTCTATCTTTGTAACAATGTTATTCAATGGTTCGATGGCGTTATCTTTTTCTAATATAGCAGGCAAGCCATTTTCATCGACAAGGTACAATCTTGTATAATCGTTTCGTTTAACCTTTACGAATCGGTGTAACTCAACTTGACCAACTATTGGACCGAAGGTTGGTTTAGGTTGTGTCATACGAATACTTCCCCTGATGACTTTCTTCCCCAATTCTTTGTCAATATATACAATTTCCACTTTGATACTGACTACGTCTCCTTCCTTGTAAGGAGGATTATCCTCTGAAAAGGGAACCCAACTTAGTTGATTTCCCATAATCTTTGCTACCCAGCATCTATTGGGTCCGAACTCCACAAAACAATCGAAGTTTTTGGTTCGGTCTTCATATCTTAGGAAGCGGCCTTCATACACTTGATGCTCTTTAGGTAAGTTTTCTGGTGTGTCCTCGTAGTGTTCAATAGAAAAAACACAGCTTTCATGCTCTGCATCCCAGCTGATGACGCAGTCTTCCACCATGTCGCCTGACTCATAGTAGTTTTCCAGCATTTGCCCCTCCCAGAGTCCTATCTGGCTGGCCGTAAGGTGAATGTAGGAGCCGTCAAGAGCCAGGAAGGCATGGTCGTGATATAGATGGTGGATAGGGGCTCTGTATTTTTTCTTTGCGGCGGCGTTCTCCTTCCATCTATTGAGAGTGTCCATGTGCAGCGTGCGCCATTCGGCTCGCAATTCGCTGCAGCCATTCTGAGCATGTAATCCGACGGCTATGAGGCTCTTTTGGGGGAGGTAGCCCTCTACGATGTCGTTGTCAGTGGGGTCTATGTAGAACATGGCAGCCTCTTTCCATGTCAGCAGCGCACTAACACCGTTCTGTTCCAGTAGATAGCCGTCGCTGTTGTGTCCGCAGACCTTCATCTGGTAGAGTCCTTCAGTCACGGTACCACCGGGCACCAACTCACACTGTGGCAGCAGACAACGGCGGTCGGCTGTTCCCGTGCCTCCGTCGAAGCTGGTAATGCGGGCCAGAAAGGCTGCGCCAACCATGCTCCTATCTCGCTGCAGCGTCATAACAGGCGATGTCCAGTTCCACAAGCTGCTATCAATGACAAAATGCTTGCTACAGCCAGTCTGATGACAGATGTATTCTCTGCTCGACTCGTCATAGTCATCCAGTACGAGGCTGACCTGCTGGCCAGTCAGGTTCTGTTCTCCCTCCTCCAAGAGGGTGCAGTCGTGATAGTATTCCGAGAATACCATATAACGTATGTCGCCCATCTGGGCATCATCCAATTGCTTTATAACCCCGATGCGTCCATCGGCACTGCGTACCACCCAGTCGTTCCTCCGATCTTGTCGGCATTTGCCCATCAGCGTATATTCCGTAGCCCGTCGCGGAGCATCGTTGTTTAGTTGGCATTCGTCGCCGATGATTTTAACCTGCCACTGTTGGCCGGGCAGGAACACGTGCTCCAACAAAAAGTCGCGTGTAGATAGGTGCAGTTGCTCTTCTGTTTGCAGCTTATATATCTGTGAGCCAACCTGTAGAGTCAGCGTTTGCTTTTTGGGGTTGCTGCTGTCGGCCTTGACAACTACTGCCATGATGCCATGCTGTGCAGCCGTCGACCGTGTCGCTTGCCTCCGGTGCTCAGCCCACTTTTCACTTTTGGCCTCGCCGCGTCGGCACAGGAAGCACCCTTCGGCGTCCTGCTGTCCAGTAGGTATCACCCACTGCATGGGGCCTGACATCAACTCTTCAGCCTTCGCTGTCAACACCACGTCGTGGTAGAACACCTTGGGTGTCTCGTCGCATATGGGCACTTGCAAGGGCATGCTCTCGCCGTTCCGCATTCGGCTGTAGTCAGCACCGCACACCTTTCCATCGAAGCAGCACGTTGCCTCTCCATCATCGGTAGCAGCCGGCAATGAGCTGACCATAACCGGCAGTTCGTTGCCATAGAGTTGCTGCAGGTGGTGTAGCAGCAGGTTATCTAATGGCATTGTTCGCATGATGGCATATCCGCCATCCTTCATGCGGCACAACCAGTCGTTTGTCGATAGTTGTCTAAGCGTGCGGGCCTGTATCTGATGCGCCGTAGTATGGACTATGCGTTCAGGCCGTGCTATGACCACTAGCTGCTCCAGTTCGTAGTCGATATCCAACAGCAGTAGGTTGTCATCCTCCTCAATGCGTTCCCCGTCCTCCAACAGGTCTGTCAGTATGCGGCAGGTCAACCCGGTCTCGGTCATCATAGTCCAGCTGTTTGCCTGCATATCATGCTGTAGCCGTCGGGCTGGGAAGAAACTGCCCATGCGCAGAAGGCTGACCATCAACCCGAAGTTGCTGGGACGGCTGACCAGTATGCGGTCTCCGCTAACGTCGCTTATGCACAGTTCGATGGTTTGGAACAGCTGTGACCTGAACCAGTCCTCCTCCTCCAAACTGCTGCATGTGTAACCTACTGGATAGCCGCCCGTGGTGGTAAGTAGCACATGACCCAATAGAATGCTGCACACCTTTAGACTCTCCGTCTGCCCCTTGCAGCCTTGCAGACGCTGGTATTCATCGGCCAGTGCCGTGTTGACATCAATCCTGACGGAAGCCCCATCGCGCCACACTTCGGCAGGGACCTTCAACTCGGTTGAAAATAGTTTCTCCCGGGCATACTCCATCAGCACCGAGGGCACCGCATTCCTGTCGGCATGGCCTGCGTAGGTTGGTGCCGTGAACAGCAACTCGCCATCCTTCAGCTGGTAAGGGGTCATGAGCAGACGTTCGCTGAGCCGCCATCGGCGTGAAATTGCAAAGGAAGCACTGTCAGGGATAGCCGCTTTTTTCTTCTTTTTCTTGGAAGGTTTGGTCGGGGCCTTTACAGAGTCTATCGCATCGCGGGCTTCCTGGTCGGACGACATGCGACCCTGTAGTCCGGGCAACAGTCCACGCAATTTCAGACATGTCCCTTTTTTATCTACCTGTTCAGTCATAAACGTAGACTCTTTTTTGCCAGACTGTTCAGACAGAAGTGTAAAGGTGGCTGGAAAGCCCAAGGGCAGGTAGTCGCGTATCAGGGGACCGAACTTGTTCATGTCATACCATAGCATGCCATTCTTTTTTCTCCTGAAACATCCGTCATAGCAGTATACACTGCCTACTAGACTCCGGGCAAACAGCATATTCTGTTTGTCAGGTGCCGTGATTTCATAGATGGTGCCAACCAACTCTGTTGCACCGACATCAGAAAAACTTTGCTTTCTTTCGCCTTTGGACGATAGTTCTTTAAGTTTTCTAACGTTAAGACAGTAACTATCTTGCTGCGTCTTCTTGGTCTTATAAGGTGACAGAAACAGTCGGTGTGTGCTGTTAGGCATGAGTGGCAAGAGGATGTCCGACGGGTAATCCGTCACTTCTGCAAGCATGTTCAGAGGCAGACCACGGAACAAAAACTTCGCGTTTTGGTGAATATCGCCTTCAACCGTATCGACATATTCTGCATAGATGACGGCATGTCCGGCCATGCTCACAAAGTCTTTTTCTATACGAATCAGTTGCTGGCGATCGCGGAAGTCTTGATGGAAAGAGTTGTGGCGTGCGATGACTTTCTGTACTGTACATGTTACGCGGCAGCCGTGAGCAAAGTTGAAGTTGTTCCGCGACACCTCAATCTCGTCGCCGACCCCTAGCGGATACCAGTCTTTGTCCTTGCTGCGCTGATAGGTCGCTCCGTCTATACGGAAGTCCCATCCGTCGAACCCCTCCTCCTTGGGCAGTAGCTGGACTTTCGACTCCTTTATCTCGCCAACAGTCACTACCAGGGTCTCCATGCTCAGGACACGCTGCGCCTGACTTGCCAGTACATGGACAGCCTTGTCAAACTTCTCCTCAAACGCTGTGCGCACATCGGGCACCTCTATCTCTTGGAAGGTGATGGGCAGATTTTTGGTGCTCTGTCGATATTCGCTTGCCACTAGATTTGTTTGGCTGCTTAGTGTGGCAGCTCCCCAGTTCACTAGGTCTGTGGCTATTAGCTGTCCGTTGGTATCTGTGTTTGTATGTCGCTGTATGAGCAACTTCAGTGTTTGTTTCTTTTCCATAACTTTTAGGTGTTAGGCTGTTGGTGTTTCTTCTGTCGACAGAACTCCTGCCACATTTCTTTGAGAATACCATTCGTGTTCATCGCCCATTCCGCTTCCAAGAGGGGTAAAATGTCGGCATGATATCGCTTACTGTTCATCAGGTCGACATCGGCAAGAAGTGATGGTAGTTGAAGAGTGGCAGGTTCCTGCTGCTCTAGGTCGGTGTAGAAATAGATAGAGTGGTTTTCCTCCCATAGCTGGATGAACCGTTCGTCTAGTTTCAGGTATCTGTAGCGGTCGGCATCCCTACTATTGATGAGTTTCGGCTCATACCACTCTACCTGTAGTCGATACGGATAGTTGTTTGCAGCATAGTAGCACTGTCCCTTGGGGTAGTCGACCCCCGCTGGTACAGCCAGTGTATATTCATCGTCCGACATCCTGGCCTGTGCTAATACGCCGTTAACCACGACGCTTTCCACCTGTCGTTTCCAGGCGGCACGGTCGGGGTCGGCAACGGGTAGATAGAAGGCCACGTCAGCTCCACGCTCTATCACGCTCGGCTTGCCGACGAATGGTGTCTGTTGTTTGTTGATGTTTTCTATTTCGGCAATCTGCACAAAGTCGGGAATTCGCTGTTTGTTGCCTTTAGCTCGCTGTTTATTTTCCATGAAAACTTTGGAGCGTATCTTATTAGTCAGTTGGCCAAAGGTATTCCTTATGGGCTGTGGCACGTCGGCAGGAATGTCTCCGCCTTCTCTATCATATACCCGTACCACCTGGCTGAAGGCCCAAGGCGCGTTGTCCCACAACAGGACGTTGCCTTTGTTCAGCTTGTTGCGCTCGTCTATGGCTATGAACTTATGGCCACTGCGCTGGTCAGTGCCAAGGTAGACAATGGAGTCCATGTGGTTGCTGGCAGCGAGACTCACCGTGGCACCCTGGGTGTACGGTCCTGTCGTGGCAAGAAGCAGTGGGCGGTTTTCTTTGTCATTGCCCGTATAGCTGTAGAACGACAGAGTGCCACGATGGGGAATGTCGGGAATGTTCTTGAACTTCAGTGGTCGCGTACCCGTGATGGGACGCATCTCGATGATGCGCATGTTTTCGTCAATGGGACGGCAGTCTATGCCAGATAGCATGGCCGGTTGGCCGTCCCACAGTATCTGCCGGTTCAGTTTCAGGTATTTCACTACCTCTGGACGCTTCAGCTGGGCAATGGCCTCTTGGTCTTCGGTGCGAATCACCACCTGTTGGAGGTTGCCCATGCTGAACAGGTGAAGGTAGGTGACGGTCAACGGCATAAGGCTGGTATTATCAGCATTTGGAATGGTCAGCGATAGTGTACCTCTCTGCTTGCGCGAAGCACCAACGGGCAGGTTGATGGTTAGCTCGGCTATACCTTCCTGCTCAATGGAATGCTCGGTTTTCAGGATTTGCACATCCTCCACAAGGAACCACTGTTCGGGCCACTCGTTGATGCGGCAGAATCGGCCTTCTGGCATTTCGTTGATGCACTCTGTGGCTACCTGGAAGCACGAGGAGTTTGGTTGGCAGTAGAAGGCGTACTGTATGCTGCGGCGTGGACGATGTGTGGCGTGGAAAGGAGTCACCTTGCGGTACAGTCCGCGATTGAAAGCCTCCTTTTTCGGTTCCACCCACTTGTTGAGTACCTTGCGTTCGTTTTTCTTCACACTCTGCAGGAAGTTGAACACAGGCATGTCGTAGATTTCCTCGGCTATACTGGGGGCGATGTCCTCTATCGGACAGTTGTCTAGAATCTCCGTCGGCCAGTCGGGCTGGTCACTGTCTGGGTTGTCGGTTAGCAGTGTGCGACGGTCATCGATGAGCTTTTTTATGAACTTCCAGAAGCTCTGGCTCAGATCTTCATCGGTCATGTTGACAATGCCGCAGCGTAGCAGGTGTTGGCAGATTTCTACTAACTTATGGCCCAGATCTTCCTGGAGCTTACCGAATCGGTTGTTCATCTTTTCCCTAATCTGTTCCATGATGGCTAGCAGCAGACTGAGGGCTTTGGGGTCTGACTGCTTGCTCTTCAGATGCTCTATGATATGAGGACCTTGCATTTCGGCATTGGTCTCAAACAAATGGGCCAGCGACAGGCTTTCCATACTGGCTATGGCCATGTTGCCATAGAAGTTGCGGTAGGCACTGCCAATGCTGATGTCCTCGCCAGCAGCTTTCTCAGTATGCAGGTGGCGGTAGAGGGCCTCGCGCTCGCGATCGTTCATTTTGAATATGATGATATCACGTATGATGCGGCGGCTCTCCTGCTTGGTGTTGCCCAAGTTCCATAACTCCATCCATGTGGCCTGCTGCTTCATCAGTTGCATGATAAATGTCACGTGGTTGCTACCTTGGTGTATCAGAATTTCTGGCAGCGGTGACCCTTCAAAGGCCAGTCCGTGCAGCTTTTCGTTACTGTCGTCTTGGCGGATAGGTAGCTGGTCGTCCTGCTGTATGAGCCACAGCCGCATCCAGAAAGGATTGAAAAGCCGCTTGATGAGCAAAGACGAGCCAGAACAGGCGATGGCCGTAAACAGGGCCACCAGCTGGTTGCCATGTTCGCGGAATGTGATGGGGTGCTGGGCATCGAAGCGGTGATAGTGCTCCATGACGGTCAGAAGGTAGCGGTGTACGATATAGCGGGGCTGCGGGCGATAGAGTAGAGCTGATGTGCGTACCACACCATGCGCGTCCATTGTCGGCTGTAGGTTAGACTTCTCCTCGGGCGTGCGCAGTTTCAGTGTGGCGGTGGCCTGGGCCAGCTTCACCAGGATGGGGTTGGGAGCAGGCAGCGTTTCAGGTTTGTCCTGCTGTTGCGGACTGATGCCTTGTTTCAGCAGGGTCACGGTCAGTAACGTGTTTAGCAGTTCGGTACTTCGCTTGCGGAAGTTCTCCTTCTGCTCCTTGCTCATTCTGTCGTCGAAGTTCCACCCCTCGCATCGTTCGCTTACCACCTCTATGTATTCAAATAGGGTGCGCCATTGGCGGAATCCGTCGCCGTCGTCCAAATCGCGCCTGACCATACTGTTTTCCAATATTGGTTCCTCCCACTGGGCGGCATCGTTCGGATTTTCCTGATAGCGTTCATAGACGGTCTGGCACAACTGGGCCACCGTCTGGCAGTTATCACTGAAAGTTTTCAGGAAGCTCTGGGCTAGCAGCTGCTGCCGCTCGTCCTGCTCCAGATTCTGGGCATCCATGATTTTCTTCTCTATTTCATAGTACAGGGTCGTCAGGTTGTTGACAGTGGTGGTCTTGTTATCTTTGCTTTCGAAGATGCTGATGAGCATCATCAGCGAGAATGGGTGCTGCGGCATATCTGATCCCTGGGTGGCTCGGGCAATGGCCTGTGTCAGTGTCTCTGTGTGGTCGGTGCCACTAATGTGCAGCGAGGCAACGGCAGCAAGTTCTCGCTGCTGTCGTATGCTGAGCGGTTGTACATCGTAGCGCAGGGGGCTTAGCGGTGACAGTGTCTTAAGGGCTGCTGTGAGGCTGTCGTGCTGTGTGCCAATAATGTATTGGCATTTAGGGTAAGTCTCCATAAACTGCCGTATAAAGGGCAGTTGCTGTTGGGCGGTATCGAGAGCATCGATGAAGAACACCGCCGAGCCTTCTTCAACCCTCTGCCTGATGCGCCGCTTGGTGGCTTGCAGCTGCCAGGCATCAAGTGTCAACAGGCGGTTTCCAATAATGTGCCTTTCCAAGCGGAGTATCATCTCCTCTGGTTTGGTAAAAGTCATGCCCTTGCCGTCCAGCGGGATGTAGATGGGGGTAAGACGCGGCTGGTCACGTAGCATCATGCGGTAGAACATGACGCTCTTGCCGCTACCGGCACTGCCCACCACCAGTTTTACGTGATGTTCCATGTCATCAGCAAGCAGTGTCTGGGCATCGCCCATATGTTGCATGCTGTCGTTGCTGGCTTGTTGATGGGCATCTGTTGTGCCAGAGACAATTGACAATAGCGGGTCGGGAAGCCGCTGGAAAAGGTCGCCCATGTCTTGTAAGCCTGTACCCATGAAGGCCTCTTTAAGCCGCTTTCGCATGTCGTTGTGCATTCCTATTATATATTGTCCGACGACCTCCTTCCCCTTCACACTAAGTTCGCTGAGTCTTTGCTCGTCGGTAGTACTGATTGTCTCCTCGTCATCCGGGTTCACCAGTGTCTCGTACAACTCGTCGTAGAAACGGTCAAAGGTCATCAGGGCGAACATGACTACACGTCGCCGTGCATCGTTCCAGAATGCATCGTGCTCCTTCGGATTTTTGGAGGGGAAAAATAGCGGGTTCGTTCGGTCGCGGTGCTCCGTCTTGTTACGGATGCTTCGCAGGTGGTGCATAAAGTTCTGCGTCGCCACGTCCTGGGAAACCATGTAGTTCAGATTTCCGTGGTTGCTCCGGAACGGGTCGTTCAGGTAGTTCATGATATCAGAGCAATGGCTGGGCTGGCCGCAGAGTACTTCCTCAATTTCATTCATCAGGTCGAAGACTATCATGCGGTTCTCCTCAACGTTCTTCATCGAGGTCATGAGTTCCCATAGTTTGTGGTAGTGGGTTTTTTGAGCAAACAGCTTCATGAGCAACATGAGGTCGAAGCCAGTACGGCTGCTATGGGTAAAGACCTGTGAGTAGTCATCCTTGAAGAATACTTTTTCTATCTTGCCGCCTTCCCTCACAACATGCCGATAGTTCCACTTGCCATCACCGCCGTTATCGCTGCGCTGGTAGTGTACCACTGGTATGGGTTCGCTGACAAAATCAAAGATGTCGGCCAGTACATCAGCTGCCTGTTTTTTTTCTTCGTCAGTAATAAGCGACATGCGCAGGCGTCGTGCATACGGTGCTGCCGGTGTATTAGGATTTCCTGTTATTTCATCCATGTCTGTAGTGTTTTGGTTATTAGTTGTTGTTCTTGCTGGAGCTATGTAGATACTTGTTCATCAGTAGCCACGAGAGTAGCGGTACCAATAGGAAGAAAAGTACAATTAGTAAGTGGTGAACTAAAGTTGGGAGTCCTTTAATGATGTAGTTAAGAGATAGTTTATCGTCACCCAACAAATCAAAGGCATCATTTAGACCAGAGAATAACGCAAAGACAATGCCAGCGATTGTAATTATGCGTGTAATCTTCTCGCTACGGGCAATCATTTCTTCGTTTCTTTGGTCCATTAGTTGAGACAGGTATTCCTTTAGCGTTCGTGTTTTTCGGCGAACATCAGTAAAATACTCCTCTATCTGAAGGTTGCGCGAACATAGTCGGTAAAATTTGTTGTGATGTGTATGGTCTGAGATATCAACAAAGTATGTGTTGATTTCGTTCTGTGTCATGCGTTTGATCAAGATACGCAATTGTTCACGCTTTTGTGGAGTATTATCTTCATTGTTATAGTAATTTTCGTCAAAATTAAATCTTGACAGTTCTTTTTCAACCCCAAGTAGAGTGCATCGCTGCACAAACACCATTAGGTAAATCCATATATAGCCTTGAGAAAGGCTGCTATTATGGAAATTTTTTATGAATTCATATGGTGGGTCTTCGTCGTTCTCTGTTTCAATAGCCTTGTCGCGTTTAGTTCCAGTTTTAGCCACTTCATGTTCTGGTAGTAAGGTCATTATTCCACCACCTTCTGTTGAAGATCCCATATAAATATTCCGAAAGGTTTGCTCATACAAATTCTTACTATTTTCACTCAGGACCTGATAATTTCTGTTTTGAACGTTGATAATACGTATGAAGTCATCTAAGACAATAGGTGTAAACAAATTCTGATTAAGCCGCAAATAAGTGAATGGATGCAGTCTATAAGGGTTAAATCGACAGTAACTGTCATGGCCAAACTCATCCATCAACCTTTCTGTCAATTCCAGCATAGTCCAATAGTGTAGCACTTCGTCATTTTCATTACAATGGCGCTCAACAGGTTGCAATGCATTATCAATAGTTTTAATATCATTGATAATGTCGTCGCCTACACTTGAACGTATTTCTTCCATCAATTTCAGAAGTTCTTCTTTATTCTTTTCTGAATGCTTTTCGTTTATTGTTCTTTCAGCGCCTTTTATCCCAACCTGAGCTTTTTCTAACTTCCTAATTGCTCTTTTCTTCTCCTTTTCTTCTTTGGCACTATTGATTATATATTTGAGTTCTTCCTCTCTCTTTCTCCATTCGCAAATCTGTTGTCGGGCGTTATTTTCTTTTTCTTCCCATTCACTAATTTTTAGTTTATATTGCTTTATAACATCCATTTTGTCTTCTATCGCATCTATCTGCCGCCTCAAGTAAATGTGGGCATTCTGTGTGCTTTCTTTTTGAGAGTCGCTCTTTTTATAAGTTTTGAATAAAGCATAGTTCAAGTCGCACAGCTGTCGTATGGTGGATTGCTGATTTTTTTCACTAATTATGCTTACAGATAAAATTAGTACACCGACCCTAGCATTGGCACATATCACCAACTTTGGTGAGAAGAAACTGTCTTTCTTCTCTAAATTGAAACGAAAAGAGAATGGAGTGGATTTTTGCTTACGACATGGTATTTGCATCGGCATCTCCAGCATGTTACGAATGAATTTTGCTGGTCCTCCATCTTTCAGTGAGTAGTATTGATAGTCACCCTTCCCTCTTTCACTGCTTTGTATGAACCTTTGAATATGATTGTAGAGTTTGCCTTTATCGAGGGTCATATTGCATACCTCCCAAATTGAATCCTTGCCTTTTGGCGTTATCTTTGTTGCATCGTCAAAATAGAAAGGCATCATTAGAAAGGAATAACATACGTCTATTGGGGCATCAACTTCCGTTCCTTCCATTTGCCCTGTTTCCTGTTCTATACCTGAGAGACCTTCTTGATAGTTTTGTTCCATAATAGTTATTCTATTATAAATCTATTGTTTAATAGATATGTTACACGTATACATTACCTCATTCTATTCATTCATGATGCTAGTGATAGCCTTAGAATTTCTTATTACCTTTTTATCTGTCATTCTTATCCTCGTTTTTTCAATTCCGCTTTAACAATTTCAAGGCGCTCAGTCCACTGACGTTTAAATTCAGACAAGTTTTCACCATATTTTATACGTTCAATTTGTGATTGACACTCCCTAATTAACTCATAAGATTGATTTTGACTTACTTCTTTAAGACGTTCCGCTTCTTCAATCATATTGTCAATTTTTTGAATTGTTTTAGGACTTAGTTGGTCAACTCTTTTACGAGATGAGACCTTTTGTTCTTCAGACTTTTGAATTTGGGAGTAATTTTCATCTTTACTAATCTTTTTAAGAGAATTGATGAGAGAATTTTCCACTGAATCTATTTTTTTATTTAATTCATCAACGGTATTGTCATCTTTTATTTGGCGAAGTTGAGAAATCATTCCACGTGCATTAGATACTGATTGACGTGCATCAGAAAATTGACCCCACTTCAAATAATCTACAATTTTTTTAATTATAGTAAATATAGAAGTAGATAAATTCCTTGCCTTGTCCATTTCCTGTTCCCATGCTAAAACGTCCTCGTCAATTGTTTCTATACCATTTACAACTGGATGTCTTGTAACATGCCATCCTTCACACGAAGAGCAGAAAAACCCTTTTAATGGATACAATGCTTTTTTGTCATCTTTATCCAACCTTGAGTTGAGTTCTTGCTCGGTCTTATAAACTCTTCTCGCTCGCTTACATGCTTCGCAATAGTTAGAGTTTGATTTTTTCTTTTTCCCCATATTACTTCCTTATCAGAAAATCACCTTTGTAAAGCATAAATAATAAACTTATCTACGCATTTCTACTAACTAAAAATTCTCGAATATCGACATTTAACAAATCTGATATTCTAGCAAGAGTATACATGTCTGGTTGAGTGGTGTTAGTACACCACTTTGAAACAGTAACGGGATCCTTGCCTAACTGCTCTGCAAGCCATTTGTTAGTTTTGCCAGCGTCTGCCAGAACTGCTTTTAGCCTATTTAGATTCTCCATATTAATTTTTTAAATTTCAATGCAAATTTAATAAAATCTGCCGAAAGATCAACCGTATATAGGGCTTTTTTTACAGTTTTATAACAAAAAAGGGGCAAATGGAGAGAAATCTGCACTTTCTAGGTAACTAAAACCTATAATAATGGCAATAAAACACACAAAAAAGAGGATTTAAATAATATAATAAGGCAAAAACGACCTATTATTCGTTTTTTTTCACTAACTTTGCCCCAAATTTTTATAAATGCTTATAGTCGATGGGAATAGTTGATTGGTTCATTAATGATCTGGACACAGAGGAAAGAGCGTTGACGCGCGATTTGCTTTCAGTTGCTATTGCTGATCACGAGTTCAGCGAAGAAGAGCAGAAGACAATACTTGCAATCTGTGAGACGGAAGGTATATCTATGGTTGAGTTGATGGATTCCATCCGTGAAAAGGAGTCAGGGGTCAAAGTGCTCCACTCAATTGAGGAGAAGAAAAGATATCTGTTGCATTTGATTAGGATGATGAGTGCAGATGGGAAATATCCCTCGCTGGAACTTCATATCATTGAAGCCATTGCCAAGAGATTGGATGTCAATCCAATGCTGTTACTGTCTTTTGTCCTTGATGAAATCAGCGAAGATCATATAAGTAAAGATGACGGGATTGCCATTATAGACAATTTCGTAAGGCACTATATCACAATAGGATTACAATGAGTATTATCACAAGATTTCTCAGTGCTGTAACGGAACCAGAATTTAAACTGGCTCGTGATTTAACAGCTATGGCTATATCAGATGGTGAGGTTACTCCAGAGGAAAAGGAGGCTATGAGTGCCATCTGTCATTTGGAAGGTATAGACGAATCAAAACTATTAGAGTCACTACGGGGGGGCTACGAGAACGTGAATGAGGAGATACCTAATGACCGACAAGGGAAAGAAGGTTATTTGAGGAATCTTATCAAGCTTATTGGCGCTGATGGATATGCCGCCCCACAAGAAGTATATCTGTTTCAGATTGTTGCAAGCAAGATGGGACTTAACCAGATGGATGTTATTGGACTTTTCCTGTTAACTGCGACGCGGCAATACTTTAAAGGCGATGCGGGAGCAAGGATTCTGACTTCATTCCTTAAGAATTACATAGATCCCAAGGGTAAATCCGAGAGAAATAACCGAGAGAATCTACGCACCATTTATGA
>Ga0310697_10004671_pt1 | contig 13449 bp, 17 predicted proteins | sample 172DNAGHGlowgp2_FD_203883 | JGI IMG/M metagenome (GOLD analysis project Ga0310697, IMG submission 203883) | Sheep rumen microbial communities from Palmerston North, Manawatu-Wanganui, New Zealand - 1728 DNA GHGlow gp2 (v2) (version 2) | ecosystem: Host-associated > Mammals > Digestive system >...
TTTAACATTTTTATTGTAAAGTGGATGCTTTTTATAAGTTACAACTGCAACTGTAATTGTTTTATCGTTAGATGCACTAACAACTTTTCCAACTATTTCTTGTTTTGCTTTTTCCATTATTTAGCTTCCTCCTTACTTTCATTTAACTCTCTTTCTCTAAGAACTGTTTTAATTTTAGCAACTTCATGTCTTAATTCTTTAATTCTATGAGGTTTTTCTAAATTACCAGTTGATAAAGAAAATTTTAAATTAAATAATTCTTTCTTATTTTCTTCAAGTTTTTTATTTAATTCTTTAGTGGTTAATTTTCTAATTTCAGTCATCTTTATCATTATTTAGCCACTTCCTTTACAACAAATTTTGTTTTGATTGGTAGCTTGTGTCCTGCTAAACGGAAAGCTTCTCTAGCTATTTCTTCAGTAACATCAGTCATTTCAAACATAATTTTACCTTCTTTAACTACTGCTGCCCATTCTTCAACATTACCTTTTCCACTACCCATACGAACTTCAGCAGGTTTCTTAGTTCTTGCTAAGTGTGGGAAAATATTAATAAACACTTTTCCTCTTTTGAAGTTCTTCATGTGACGAGTCATCGCAATACGAGCTGCTTCGATTTGTCTTGCAGTAATATAAGCTCCTTCTTTTGCCATTAATCCGTATTCGCCTTGAGTAAGTACTGTATTACCTTTGGCTTTTCCTTCATAACTAACTCTATGAGGTTTTCTATATTTAGTTCTTTTTGGAATTAACATTTTCATTACCTCCATTCATCTTTTTAGCAGGAAGTATTTCACCTTTATAAATCCATACTTTAACACCAATTTTTCCATAGATTGTATCTGCTTCTTTATGTGCATAATCTATATCAGCTCTTAATGTATGTAGAGGTACTGTACCTTCTGTATAAGTTTCAGTTCTAGCCATTTCAGCACCAGCTAAACGTCCAGAAACAGCAACTTTAATACCAACAGCTCCTGCTTTCATAGTATTTCTAATAGCTCTTTTTTGAACTGCTCTAAAAGATGCTCTATTTTGAATTTGAAGCGCAATTCCTTCTGCTACTAAAGCAGCATTTAAATCAGGATTCTTAACTTCAACAATTTTTAAATAAATTTCTTCACCAGTTATTTTTTGTAAAGCTTTTTTATGTTTTTCAATATCAGCTCCACCTTTTCCAATTACAATTCCTGGTTTAGATGTATTTACTATTACATTAGTTCTTTTATTATTTCTTTCGATTTGTACAGAAGAAACTGAACATCCTTTTAATTCTTTATCTAAATATTTTCTAATTTTTAAATCATTACTTAAATATTTAGCAAAATCTTTAGTTGGTGCATACCATTTGCTTTCCCAGTCTTTGTTAACACCAATTCTAAGTCCGATTGGGCTTACTTTTTGTCCCATGTTTAGTCCTCCTTCTTAGTCATATTGTCTGTAACGCAAACATAAATATGACTTGTTCTATGATAATTTTTTGCTACTCTTGAATGAGATGCAGCTTTTTGTCTTTTTAAAGTTCTTCCTTCATTAATATAAGTTTCTTTAATTACTAAATCATCTTTATTTGCTCCAAAGTTATTAACAGCATTTGAAACAGCAGAATTTAGAACTTTTATTATTAATCTACTTGCTTTAGTATTAGTAGTAAGTAGGATGCCTTCAGCATCTGTAACTTTTTTACCTCTAATTAAATCTAGAGTCATTCTTGCTTTTCTTGGTGCAATTAATGCGCCTTTATGTATACTATAAGTTTCCATTTGTTACCTCCTACTTCTTACCGTCTTTATTACCAGCATGGCCAGTAAACTTACGAGTTAAAGCAAATTCTCCAAGTTTATGTCCTACCATATCTTCAGTTACATATACAGGAATAAATTCACGTCCATTATGAACTGCAAATGTATGTCCTACAAAGTCTGGATAAATTGTAGAACGTCTTGACCAAGTTTTAATTACTTCTTTTTTACCCTTTTCATTTAAGCCTTTAACTCTTTGTAAAAGTCTTGGAAATGTGTAAGGTCCTTTTTTTAAACTTCTTGACATTTGTTATTTCACGGTCCTTTCTAATTATTTCTTACGTCTAGTCATGATTAATTTCTCAGATGATTTTTTAGTTTTTCTAGTCTTAAGTCCTAGAGCTGGTTTACCCCAAGGAGTCATTGGTTGTGCACGTCCTACTGGAGCTCTACCTTCACCACCACCATGTGGGTGATCATTAGGGTTCATAACAGAACCACGAACTGTAGGTCTTATTCCCATATGTCTTTTTCTTCCTGCTTTTCCTAAGTGAACTAGTTCATAATCAGTATTTCCTACTTCACCAATTGTTGCTCTACATGTAGCAAGTACTTTTCTTGTTTCACCACTCTTAAGTCTTAGAATTACATATTTTCCTTCTCTACCTAAGATTTGAACACTACTTCCAGCACTACGAGCCATTTTTGCTCCAGCACCTGGATTTAATTCAACATTATGAACAAGTGTACCAACAGGAATATTTTCAAGTGGTAATGCATTACCAACTTTAATGTCAGCATTAACACCACTTTCAATTTTATCTCCTACTTTTAAGTTAAGTGGAGCTATTATATATCTTTTTTCTCCATCAGCATAATTAATTAATGCAATATTTGCACTTCTGTTTGGATCATATTCGATTGAAGCAACTCTTCCTTCAATACCATCTTTATTTCTTTTGAAATCAATAACACGATATTTACGTCTAACTCCACCACCGATATGACGAACAGTTATTTTACCTTGATTATTTCTTCCACCTGATTTACCATTTTTAACAAGAAGACTTTTTTCTGGAGTACTTTTAGTAATTTCATCATTAACTAAATTACTCATTCCTCTTGTTCCAGGAGTAATAGGTTTAAAATTTCTAACTGGCATATTTGACCTCCTAGTATTCTATAGAAGAGCCATCTGCAAGTTTAACATAAGCTTTTTTATAAGCAGTAGTTAATCCTGTATATCTTCCTACTCTTCTCTTCTTTTGTACTACATTTAAAGTATTTACGCTAACAACTTTAACATTAAATCTTTTTTCTACTTCATTTTTAATTTGAGTTTTATTAGCTTTCTTCGCTACTTTAAATACATATACATTATTTAATTTTAATGATTCACTTTTTTCAGTAATAACTGGTGCTAAAATGATATTCATTAGTTAAGCACCTCCTCTAATTTTTTAACTGAAGATTCTTCAATAAGTAAGTACTTAGTTGCAACTAAATCTAAAACATTGATTTCTTCTGTTAACATAACAGCAACATTTTCATTGTTTCTAGAAGCTAGATATAAATTATCATTATCGCTATCGCAGACAACTAATACTTTTCCATCTAATTTAAGATCTTTTAGCATTTGATTAAATGTTTTAGTTTTATTATCTTTTAGTGTTAAACTATCAACAATTACTAATTCTTTATCTTGATACTTAGATGATAAAGCACTTCTTAATGCTAATCTTCTTTCTTTTCTATTTTGTTTTTTATCATATTTTCTTGGTTTTGGTCCAAATACAATTCCTCCACCTGGCCATTGTGGGCTACGAGTAGATCCTTGTCTTGCATTACCTGTACCTTTTTGTTTATATGGTTTACGTCCTCCACCAGATACTTCACTTCTAGTTTTAGTGCTAGCTGTTCCTTGTCTTTGAGAACTTAAAGCAAGTACAACTGCATCTTTCATAACTGGTGTATTTATGTCAGCATTCCATACAGCATCTTTTAAAGTTAAATCTTTAACTTTTTCGCCTTGTAAATTTAATACTTGTGTTTTTGCCATTATTCTGAAACCTCCTTACTTTCGTTTTCAGTTTCGTTAGCGTTTTCAGTTTCAGTTGTTTCTTCTGTGTTAGTTACTTCATTAGTTTCTACAGTATCATTAGAAGTTTCATTTAAAACGACTTCTTCTTTAACTTCTTCAGTTACTGCTTCTTCATAAGCCACTAATTCAACAGGAGAAAAATTCTTACTTCCTTTAACAGCTTCTTTAATAAATACAAATGAATTTTTAGCTCCTGGAACATTTCCACTTACTAATATGTATTTATTTTCACTATCAACATCAACAATCATTAAATTTTGAATAGTGATTGTTTCATGTCCCATATGTCCTGGTAATTTTTTACCTTTTAAAACTCTCATTGGTCTCATTGTACCAAGTGAACCTACTCTTCTATGATATGTAGATCCGTGAGTTTCTGGTCCACGAGATTGATTCCATCTCTTGATTACACCTTGGAAACCTTTTCCTTTTGATGTACCAGTAACATCAACTGTGTCTCCTTTACTAAATACATCTGCACTAATAACTTGTCCTAAAGTATAATCAGCAGTATTAACTCCTCTTATTTCTTTTAAGAAGCGCTTAGGTGATGTACCAGCTTTTTTAACATGTCCCATTTCTGGTTTGTTAGATGCTTTTTCTTTTTTATCGAAAGCACCAACTTGAATTGCGTTATACCCATCTTTTTCGACTGTTTTAATTTGTGTTACAACATTAGGTTCAACAGAAATTACAGTTACAGGTATTAACTTTCCGTCAGTTGTGAAGACTTCTGTCATTCCAACTTTACGTCCTAAGATTCCTTTCATTTTTTTCTTTCCTTTCTTTCTTATTTTTTAATTACAATATCAACACCACTTGGTAAATCTAAATGAGCAAGTGCTTCAATAGTTTCTTTACTTGGGTTAGTGATATCAATTAATCTTTTGTGAGTTCTAATTTCGAATTGTTCACGAGAATCTTTATATTTGTGAACAGCTCTTAAAATAGTAATCTTTTCGATTTCAGTTGGTAGTGGAACAGGTCCGCTAACAACCCCACCAGTTCTTTTTACTGTCTCAACAATTCTTGCAGCAGCTTGATCAACACTTCTGTGATCATAAGATTTAAGTCTGATTCTTACTTTGTCTTTAGACATAATTTTTCCTCCTTCAGTCATTATTTTCATTTTTTTGACTTTGACGAATGCAAATTACCTGATTTGTAATTAAGTTTAATTCAACTTAACCTGGTGTATCAGCAACCTTGCACTCCCTTCCCAGTCGTTTCTCTATGATTATATGCGAAAAAGCAAAAAAAATCAAGTGTTTTTCTTGATTTTCTTTTAAAAATTTTACAATTGGTTTACTCCTCAACAGCTTCTGGTGAAAACATTCCAATAATTGGCCCTAAATAATTTATAATTTTTTGTTGATCAGATTCGCTTAATTCATCTGCATTAACTGCTCCAATTATATCCATAGTTTTAATATCTTTATTAAATGCACTATTAAAATCTATTGTTAATGTTGCCATTTCTTTGTTTATGTCTTCAAAGTCATAAAGTATAAATGTTACATTACCAGTTGTTTCATTTTCTTTTTCATTTTCAATTTTTGATGTAAGAGAGAATCTATAAGTATCCATAAATTTAAAATCCATAAACGCTTTATTTTCTCTTTCATCAATAGTTAAACTAATGCTTCCAACATCTGATAAAGTTATTTCTAAATTTGCTTCATTTCCTTTTTCAGTTAATATTAATTCAGTTTCACCATTACTAATTACAAGCTCAATTAAATTATTAGTAAATGCATCTATAGTTATTGTCATATTTATATCTTTTGATAAATCTAACTCACTTACATTATCCTTGATTTGATTTAAATAATTTTTTACTTCACTTTCGCTTGTATTACTAAATTTAGAGATAATACTTACTGCTTTAGAATCTGAAATGATTCCATCAAATATTCCTTTATATATTTTTTTATATTCTGGATAATCTATTACATATTTAATCTCATTTGCTATTGTTTTTTTAGATCCAGTATCTTTCATTAATATTTTTTTACTTAATTTTTCTTTACTTATATTGTTAATAATAGAATCTTTAATATTTTTTAATATATAAAGTTCATCATCTGAAATTTCAGATAACTTTGAAAAATTAACAAATTCTGATATATTTATTTCTTCATCATCACCTAGCTCACTATATATTACTTTACCAATTATATCTTTAAAATCAAGATATACTTTATCTTCCATTAAAGATGCTTTAATATCAGTTAATTTTTCCTTATCTAACAATAATTCTAGTCCGAAATAATTTCTATTATTGTTAGTAAAATCATATCCATATTCAATATTTGCATTTAAACCATTCATATCTTTAAGACTTTCATGATTTGAAGTAAATATAACATTTGCATTTCCACTAGCAGTTTTAATGTCACTAATGTTTGTCTCTTTAATTAAATTTTCGGCACTATCATAAACATTATCTAAAGTCTTTTTAATTAAATTAAGAGGATTAGTCATTACAAAATAGTAATAACAACCAAATCCCACTATTGCAAGTAATATTATTATTAATATTATTGGCCAAACTTTTTTCTCTTTTTCATAAAAATTATTATTTAAATTTTCAAATCCTTGACTAACCATTTTTTGATTTTCATCTTTTACAGCAGTACTTTCAATATTCACAACTGGCTTTGCAGCATTAATATCAACTTCATTTGATGAATCCATTGTTTGATTTAAATTATTATTACTAGTTGGAATAATTTCCACTGGTGCTTGATTATTTACTTCATTATTAATATTATTTGGAATAATTTCCACTGGTGCTTGATTATTTACTTCATTATTAAAAATTTTATCATTACTATTTTCATTATTCATAATTACAACCCACTTCCTAATATCATTAAATAAAGTATAACACCTAAATAAGAAATTGTAAATAAAAAAAATGCTTATGCATTTTTATTATTTATTAAGCTTTCTCCAGTCATTTCTTTAGGTTTACTTATTTCATACATATCAATAAGTGTAGGAATAACATCTTTTAAAGTGCCAGATTCTTTTAATTTATAATTTTTATTGCATATAATAAATGGCACTTTATTTGTTGTGTTTGATGTAATAATATTTCCATCACTATCTTTCATATATTCAACATTTCCATGATCAGATGTAATTACAAGCTCATAAAAGTTTTCCTGTGCTTTTTCAAGTATTTGACCAACACATACATCTACGCTTTCAAGCCCTCTAATACAAGCCGGAAGATTCCCAGTATGCCCAAGTGCATCAGGATTAGCAAGATCAGCCAAAACAAAATCAAAATCATCTTCCATAGCACTTATTACAGCAGTTGTAACATCACTAGCACTCATTTCTGGTTTTACATCATATCTAGGAACTTTAACAGATGGAACTAATATTTTAAATAAATTGTTATCAAATAAATCTTCACAACCATCAAAATAATATGTTACATACGGATACTTATCTGCTTCTGATATTCTTGCTTGTTTGAATCCTAAATCTACTAAATATTTTCCAAAAGTATTTGAAATTTCTTCATTACTGTAGGCCCCATCTAAATTTTCAAGTACACTATATAAACCAGCCACTTTTAAATTGTTAAATTTTTTTGTACTAAACATATTAAATTCAGGATTTACTATTGAATCAACAAACTCTTTCATAGCTTCAGGTCTATAATTTACAAATAGGATTCCATCTCCTTCTTTTACATTACTGCCTTTAACTAAAATACTAGGATTTACAAATTCATCAGTGATATTGTTTTTATAATGTAAATTTAAACATCTATTATAATCAGTAAAATTATTGCCAATATTATATACTATCGCATCATATGCCTTTTTTACTCTATCATAATTATTTTCATTGTCCATAGCGTAATATCTTCCACAAAGTGTTCCGATAACTCCGAGATTTAATTTATTTGCTTTTTCCATAAATGCATCTATTAAATTACAGGCACTCATTTGTGAACAATCTTTTCCATCTGTTATAAAATGAAATACTACATTCTTAACTTTTCTAATTTTAGCTAGTGCTAAACATGCATAGAAATGATCCAAACTAGAATGAACATTTCCACTTGATATTAATCCTATCATATGAAGTGTACTATTATTATCATTAACATAATCCATTAAATCAAGTAATGTATCATTTTCAAAAAAACTTTTATCTTTTATTTTATTATTGATTATAGTTAAAGGTTCATTAATAATTCTACCACTACCTATAGTTATATGTCCTGTTTCACAATTTCCTGCTTCACCATTAGGAAGACCAACTTCATTTCCACTTGCTTCAAGTTCGCATACATCATATTCCTTCATTATTTTTCTAATATTTGGAATATTGGCCATTTTAATTGCATTTCCATTATCATTATCTCTAATACCGAACCCACTTAAAATTAATAATATAATTTTTTTCATAACAAAAATCTCCTATAGTAATTTTAGCACATTATTTCAAATAACAAAAGAAAAACTTGAAATGACTAAACATTAATCATTTCAAGTCTTAATTTATCTGCAATTGTAACAATAAATTCTGAATTTGTTGGTTTGGCTCTATCAATATCTACACTATGACCAAATATTTCTTCCATTAAATCTATGTCTCCTCTTAACCATGATACTTCTATTGCATGTCTAATTGCTCTTTCAACTCTTTGAATAGAGGTGTTAAATTTTATTGATAAATCTGGATATAATTCCTTCGTGATTCCACCTATAAAGCTTGGATTTTCATACACCATTAGTATTGCGCTTCTAATAAATTGATATCCCTTAATATGAGATGGTATACCTAATGCGTGCAATAGCTTTGTTACTTGTATTTGAATATCTCTATTTTCAAGTTCTATTATTTTTTCATTATTCTTTTTATTTGTTATAGTTTGTATTATTTTATTATTTAAATCAGATAAATCAAATGGTTTTAGACAATAATATCTAACACCATATTCAGATACATCTCTTATAGTTTCTTCTTCATTATATGAAGTCATCACAATTACTTTCTTTTTAATATTATTTTCTTTCATGTATTCAAGAACAGCTATTCCATCTTTACCAGGCATTACTAAATCTAAAAGCATTAAATCAAAAGAAAAATTTTTATCGCTCAAATATTTAATTGCCTCTTCTCCATTTGCTGCACTTGCTACAACTTCAACTTTTTCGCTACTACTAAAATACTCCTTAATTAAACCTACTAGTCCTTCATTGTCATCTACTACTAATACTTTAATTTTCATTATCTCTCCTTTTATTTTATTATAGCTCAATAATTATAAATTTTTCTACATACCTTTTTGTAACATTTTGTATAAAATAGTCAAATTTTGTCATTAAGAATAATTCTAAAAATAGAAGTGATATTCTCACTTCTATTTATTAATCAAAACTAATATTTCTATTTTTAACTATGAAATATATTCCTAAACTTGCAAGAATGATTACAAGTATTGTTATAATTGGAGTTTCTATTCCTGTATCTGGATTAGATGTTGTAGATTTTTTAACCCACTGGGCGTATATTGTAAAGCTTCTATCAGCAATTGTATTAGCAGTGACTTTAGTTCCACCACTACTTTCTGTATACCAACCACTTAGGTTATAACCACTTCTACTGGTTTTACACAATGCACCAATTTTAGTTCCTTTAGTTACTGCTACTGAATCAGGAGAACACTTGGTTCCTCCATTAGAGTTATAAGTAATAACATATTCATTATTTCTAATAATTGTAATTGTATATTTTCTTTCACTCTCATTTTCAGCAATAACAGTAATTTCAAACACATTATTAGTTATGGCCAAACTTTTGATGCCATCACCAATAATAGTTGCTTTTTCACTTTCAGCTTCTGCACTTATATTTATACTTGTTATTTCACTTTCAAGTTTAACTTGATAACTAGTAGTATTTTTATTAAAATTTAATTCACCTTGACTAACACTTAAACTTTTTAAATAATTATTTGTATCTCTATTATCAATTCTAGTTATGTTAAGAAGATAATTTTTTGTAGTACCATCTTCAGCAGTTACCTTTAAACTAAATTTATTTACTCCATATTTTAATTCTTGTACTCCATAATTTGGATCAACTGTAGCGTGTTCTTCGACTGTTACTGATATTGCAACTCTATCTTTTTCTGTGCTTATATTATAAGTTAATATATCAGGATTAAAGCCAACAATACTTACATCATCTATTTTAATATCGCTTATATTTGCATTAGAAGATTTTCTTTCACTTACGTTAACAGCTATTGTTTTACTAGTATTAATATTCTCCCCATCAAGTGTAGTTGCATTTATATTTAACGTAATATAGGCACTACCAACACTATTTCCAGTTACAGTAATAGTTTCAGTTTTTATTTCATCTTCATTAATGTTTTCAATAACCCAACTATCTTTATTTAAACTTACAATTGAAGTATTGCTTGAAACTATAGAGATTTCCCCTCTAGCGTTATTTGATGTTATAGTGAATGAATCACTACTTCCTGCTTCCACTGAAATACTTGTTTTATCTACTGTGACATCTCCACTTGCAAAAATGCTTATTGGAAAGAGTATCATTATTAATGTTAATAATATCTTTTTCATATTTATTCTCCAATCTATTATAAGAATAATATTTTTTTACAAAATAGTCAATACTATTCTTATCCATTTAATCTTTCTAATGTCTTAAATTTTTTACCTTCCAAATATTCTAAAGTGCTTCCACCACCAGTAGAAATCAAATCAAAATTGACATTAAATTTTTTAGATGCGCTTATTATATCTCCACCAGCTATTAATGTTTTTATTTTATTATCATTTAAATATTTCATTATTTCTTTAGTACCATTTTCATAATTTTCATCTTCATATTTTCCTAATGGACCATTCCATAAAACAAATTCGCTTTTTGATAATATCTTTTCATACTTTTCAATTGTTTTAGGGCCTATATCATAACCAATGTCTTCAACATTTAAATTATCTATATCTTTTATACCATTTTGTGTTATTACGTCTATTGGTAAAATAATCTTTTCATCTTCACTATCTAATATATTTTTACAGTAATCAAGTTTATCTTCACTTACAATACTACTTCCTACAGAATAGCCAAGTGCTTTTAAAAATGTAAAACACATTGCACCTCCAAGAAGTACATAATTACTTGTCCCTATTAAATTATCTATAACACCAAGTTTGTCCTCCACTTTACTGCCACCAAGAATTATAGTTTTCTTTTCATGAATTGCACTATCTAACATTTTTACTTCTCTATCAACTAAAAAGCCAGAATAAGATGGTAAATAGGCGCTAATACCATAAGTTGATGCATGACATCTATGTGCACTACCAAATGCATCAAGCACAAATATATCTCCAAGACTTGCCCAATACTTAGAAAGTGTTTCATCGCAAGAACTTTCTAATTTTTTTGGATAATCTTCAAATCTTGTATTTTCAACAACTAACACTTCACCTTCTTGTAAACTTTCAACTGCTGAATCCAACATATCACCTCTAGTCACTGGTATAAAATACACTGGCCTTTGAATTAAGCTTGATAAGTGATTAGCAACTATTTCAAGTGAATTCTTTTCTTTATCTTCTAATGATTCTATTCTTCCTAAATGTGAAAGAATAATTACTTTGGCACCACGTTCTAATAAATAATTTAATGTTTCTAATGATGCTACTATTCTGGTATCATCAAGTATTTTATTATCTTTTCTTGGAACATTATAATCTACTCTAATAATTACTTTCTTTCCTTTAACATTTATTCCCTCAATATTTCTCATTTTTACACCTAGTTTTCTCTTTCCATATATATTTTTCTTGATTTTTCTTTTAAATCTTCTAATGTAGTATTTAAAACTTCAATATCAAATTTATTATAATCATCTAAGTCTATTTCTGTTTTATGCTTTTTTTGCTCTTCTGTAAGTCCATTATCAAAATTAGGTCTATTTATATGAACAGCTATTAAATCTGGAAAATATTTTCTTAAATCATCTATCTCTTTTTTAAATCTAACATCACTAATAATAATCGCATCATAAAAATAACTAAATATTTCAATATCATCTTTCATTCTATTGATGAATAAATCATCTTTATGCAAAGCTTCTCTAATAACATTTGTTCCAAGTAATTGTAAAAATTCTCTTGGTTTATCTTCTTCAGTTAAATTCCACCCTGTCATTTCTCTTGCATAGTATTTTATATATTTTGAAAGTTGTGTCACTATAACTTTTTTACCGTTTTCTTCATATGCTTCTTTTAAATAACTAGATAATGTATCTTTTCCATGTCTTGCTTTTCCACCTATTAAATATATTTTAGGGTTTTTATATTCTATGTTCATATTTCCACTTCCTATCTTAATTATATTTTATATTATTTTTTAAATATATTCAACCATTTAAAAAGGTTAAGTTAAATCTTAACCAATTATTCAGGTAATACCATCCATGCATTTGGTAGATATCTTTCACCACTATATCCATATCCTACTGGTGTATTAATAAGTCCACCTTTTCCATTAACAACTGCATATAAAGCACTACTTCCACCACCATCTAAATTACTTGCATTATATGCTTTATATTTTTGGAATACTTCAGCTAATTCTTTGATTGAAATTCCAGCTGATTTAGAACTTCTTCCATCGATTGCCATCAATAATACAATACCATCTTGTCTTTGACCTATCGCACTTCTATTAGCAATTCCCCATCCACCATTTCCTTTAAAAGTTGACATTTTTCCATTAACTATTAAAAATGGCCCAAATTGAACTGCTCTATCCATACCATCTGCGATAGCTTCTTTAGCAGATTTTTTAGTAAGCATTAAAACATTATCTTTAGTAAACCCAATTAATCCCCCACCTTTATTGATTTTTTTACCAGTTGCATAAACTTTTCCATTAAGTATCGCAACACCAGTAACTCTATTTTGATGATTTGGATGATATACACCACTTGCATTCATCGCAACTAAAGCTTTATTGTTTTTAGCCATTGTTGATAAGTATTCTCCACTACTTCCATATTTTTTAGAAAACACAAGTTTTAATCTTGAAGGGTCGTAAATTACAACCATTTTCCCACTCCATGACTTTCCTTTAATATCAACGACTTTATAAATATCATTTCCTGGATCTCTTTTAAGTACTTGTTCTTCATATATTGATTCATATGTACCAGGATCATAATTTTCATTAAAACTTATTTTACTAGCATCAGTAGAATCTTCAGTTTCAATTATTTTATTATTATCTAGTACTTCATCAATCATACTTTCACTATATAAAGTATATGCAAAATACTTATGTGTCATTGTAGTCATTGATGTAGTTACAAACCAATCTCTAAAAAATGAAAATGGTCCATATGCTACAAAAAAGCAAATAACCGCAATTACATCTATCGCTATTAAAAATATACTAAAACCACTTTTATTTTTCTTAACCTTCTGTTTCTTCATCATTAACTCCTAGTTCATATGGATCATCAATAGTTCCTTTACCACTATTAATTAAAGTATCTCCTTTAATATAAAATGCAGGTCTTACTTCATAT
>Ga0310697_10004676_pt1 | contig 13437 bp, 19 predicted proteins | sample 172DNAGHGlowgp2_FD_203883 | JGI IMG/M metagenome (GOLD analysis project Ga0310697, IMG submission 203883) | Sheep rumen microbial communities from Palmerston North, Manawatu-Wanganui, New Zealand - 1728 DNA GHGlow gp2 (v2) (version 2) | ecosystem: Host-associated > Mammals > Digestive system >...
CATTGAAAGTCTGGTCAAGACTCCTACGGTTGAGACGTATTTCCCGAAGGTCAAGTTGGAACTTCTTTCTGACTACGAGCAGTTTCTCATGCAAATCAATGCTGACTACGAGAACGCGCTGAAATGCAGGGAACTTCTTGACAAGACGATTGAGGACATTGCCAAGAATGGGGAAACGTACATGGAACACGCACGAAACCTTGAAGCCATGATGAACAAGGCAGAGGGCAAGCATTCCAAGAAGAACGAGAAAGCAAAGTGAAATTCCACAAGAACGACATAATCCAGAGGATTGACAACCAAAACGATCTAGTCCATGTCATGTCTTACGAAGGTGGGTGGTATTTCGTGAGGTGGCTTGATGCCGGAGATGGGATGTTGTGGGCGGAGGCTGCCGACAAGAACTACAAGAAGGTAATGGACTTAGTGCCTGGGAGCATGGACGAACTTGTGTTTAATGGACATCTCTCTTTCAAGAGGTGATTGAAATGAAGGAGTTCAGGAAGGGTGATGTTGTTGTCCAGATTGGTGGAAGCAACGCCTATGTCATTGACGGTTCGTATCAAACGGCAATCTGGTACAGTGTCAAATATCTGTGGAATGGAAAGGTGTTTCATGCGAACGTACACAAAACCACAATTGAGTCTGATTACGTGAAAGTGGATTTCTGCAAGAATCCGTTTGACGATGATTCCGTGTATGGAAAACTGATGCCAATAGCAAAGGCGTTTGGAAAGATAGAAAATGGATGAACGAGTTTGTGGAAAACGATGTTCTCGTTGAGATAGGGAACGAGAAGGGGATGCTTTGGATTGTTGATGAGGTTCTGGGCGATGGATATGTTGTCGCTTCTTTCTGGGATGGCGAGGTTCACGTTCGAGGCGTATGGATGAGTTTCAAGGACGCGCACAATAAGTTGGTAAAGGTTGACGAGTGGGATGATGTCAACAAGAAGATGAAGAATGTGGAGGACATATGAATGGAGAGTTCAAGATGGGTGATGTTGTCGTCCAGATTGGTGGGAATCTGGTATATGTGATTTGTGGCGCATATCAGACGACAACATGGTGCAGCGTCAAATGTCTGCGCAATGGTCAGGTCATTACTTCTGAGGTTTATGGGAGTGCAATTGATTCCAACTATGTGAAGGTTGATTTCTGCGAGAACATATTAGACGATGTTCGTGTCTACTTGAAGTTGGCTGACATAGAAGAGGCATTAAGCAGATGAAAGGTGAATTCAGAAAGGGCGATGTCATTGTCCGAATAGGTGGGCATATGACATATGTAGTGAATGACGCGCACACTGACAGATATTCGCTCTTGTATCTACTGGGAAATAATGTCACATACAACATCTTATATAAGAGTTTCGTTGACAAGCAGTTCGTGAAGGTTGACAAGTGCAATCCAAACAATTTTTCAGAGGTGATTGACAAGGTAAAGAATATTTGGTATAATGTAAGCGAAGGAGAAACAAGAAATGGTTGACAAGTTTGGAAATGAGATTCATGTTGGCGATTGGGTGTATTACGCATCCAAGAGCAAATGCACTGCCCTTGAAATCGCAAAAGGGCGTGTATATGGTTTCGGCAAGAGCGGGCTTGTCCTTGTGGAGTCCTACCTCAAGACACTTGACAACTACAACAAGCCAGTTGATGTGGCGGCAGAAATGACGAAGAACCCCAAGAAGGTTTCAGTTGATCGTATGTGTTGTGCCGTAATCAAGTAAAAGGAGAAAACCAAATGGTAGACAACTTTGAATTGATTAAGCCCCTGCTCAATTTCAACAAGCATGGCGACTTCTATTTCCTTCAACTTCTTCTGCGCAAGAAGGATGGATGCGATGTACCCAATGGCTCAGACAATCAGCGCCGTTTGGTCAGGGATTACCATGTCACAGATACGAAGCAGCTTGACGAGTGGCATGACGAGATAATCCGTCTTTGCAACGAGACTGGAGCCCGCGCCTACATTCGTCTGAACAAGCGCAACTACAAGACCATTGCGATGGCGTATGCGCAGGAGACCTTGGAGAAAGCCAGAAAGGGAGAGGAATTTGGAGACACCTACGGTGAAATCAACTCAGTGATTGGGCGTTATCCGGAGGGTCACAAGGGCGACAAGACCTGGCTTGTGGACATTGACGATTTCGGCCCTGAGAGCATGAGAACCACTGTGGTCAGAGACATAATCGCAAGATGCGCACCAGTTGACAAGGAGGGTGAACTGCGCAAGGTGATTGCGGTGATTCCAACCCGGTCTGGAACGCATCTCATCACGCGCCCCTTCAACCTTCAGAAGTTCAACGAGTTGAAGAAGAAGGAACTGACTGAAAAGGGTGAGGTTGCAGTGTTGAAGGATAATCCAACTATCTTGTACTGCCCATGAAATTTCCTGATTTTTCAGATTATGCCCATTCAATAGATGATTTCCTATCGGAAGAGAAACTTCCGTGGGCGGAAAATCCATCTGTTGTATGGGTTTCGTTTCGCGTAGTGGGGGAACCTGGTGTCTACAAGAGGGTGTCTGTGGGGCGAACACATCCAACAATGTTTTCCCTTATGACGGAATTTCAACCAAGCAAGTATTTCATCTTGGATGGCGTTGGTGGCTTGATGGGCGAACTCATGGACATGTCAATCAAGTTCGGCATACATGAAGTTGAATATTCCAAGAAAGACAGTGTTCTTGAATATACCGTGTGGTTGAATCGCCTTGAACAAGGACAGGAATCCAACATTGACGTGGAAATGGTGGAGAAGTTCTCAAATAAGGTACTTGGAAAATGATGCACACACTGGACATTGAACACGGGGCCGAGGTTGGGTTGAACCATGACGTGAACCACACGCTTCATGGCGTAATCCTCTTCTTTGAGTTCAGACGATATGACAGTACAGTGTCTCAGACGTTCATCTTGCCGAACCATTACGACGAGCTGGTTGCGTTTCTCTTTGAAACGTCCTTGACGAAGACGATTGAACATGCGTTCTGGCATGACCAGATTTGCGCTGGCGAGAATTACCTGTCGGGTTATGACTTCATGCTGGTGGATTCCAAGGACGGGCAGACGAACATAACGCCTGAGTTCATTGATGCCGTTGCGGAATGGAAAAGGAAACTGGACGATGATGAAGCCACAAGACATAATTGACGAGATAAGGGACGATTTCAGAGTTGGAAACGTCTCAATGCCCATGTTCATCGACATTTGGGTTGCCGACGACAACTACGGTCCCTACCTCAAGCACAGGTTCTTTGAGGACAAGGAAAGACTTGTCTCGTTCATGTTTGACTTGTCCCTTTCAAAGAAAATCTTCCTGTTTGACAAGCTTCGTAAAGCATCCACGATTTCCGTGAATGGCTTTGACGACGCGGTTGTTGGGTACGAATTCCACGTCTCCAAGTGTGGCAAGAGGGAGAACGAAAGCAACATAACCCCTGAGTTGATTGAAGAGCTGACGAAGGTGTTTGACCTTGACAGCGTGTACCCTTATGGATGGCTTTCTGATGAAAGGTTTGGAGAATGACAGTTATCAAGGACATTGACATAATCAGGTACGTCAAGAAGGAAATAATGAGAGGCGAACTTGGACAGTTCATTGAATTGAACGTATATGTCTTGAAGAAGGATGGGACCACGCAAGATGTGTTCAAGTACGATGAACGCAACATTGACAACCTGCCACCAAAGATGTTTGACCTCAGCATCACGAGAAGGATTGTGGCAATCTACGCTTGCTTTGGCTTCTGGGAACACAAGAAGGACAATGGCGGGCACAGCGCAATCGTTGGGTTTGACATCATGGTTGACGATTCAAAGGATATGCAGACGAACATAACGGCCAAGCTGCTTGACTTTTTCAATCTTCTTGTCACTCCCTATGGGTTGGAGAAGTTGAAGGAGCCGTTCAACCAGAACTACTGGAAAATGCAGGATATCACGTCAGGGTATTTGTCTGGCAAGTTCATCATGATGCCCCCTCCCAACATCTGGGAATGGCTGGAGAGGGAGGATGGTTGACATATGCTGGAAAAGTTGAACATAAGGCGAGGTTTGGAAAAGGTGCTGGAACGAGACATGAAGAATGGCTCAAAGCTTCTTCCAACCGTGGATTTTGACTTTCAGATGCCAGATGAAGGACCATGGAGGAAGTTCAGGATTCCAACCGACATGGATGGGCTTGTCACGTTTCTCTTTGACATTTCATTTGGCAAGACGATTGAAGTGGCGTACAGAGCCAGATACAATTACACGTCTGAAATGAGACCGCTCAGAGGGTACATGTTCATCGTGTCTGACTCCTGGAGTGGAAGTACCAACATTACGCCAGAATTCATGGATGCAATCAAGAGGTTTGGCGAAAAGCTGGAAGAACATGAAACTGCTTGATTTCATAATCGGACTCTTCAAGCCTAACCATGGGTTCTGCAAGAAACTTCCTGTCAAATTGGTTCCTGTGACGGGGGAAAACGGAAGATTCCTCTCGTTTGAGGAATGGAAGTTTTTTTCGGGATTGAAAAGGCTTCCAACTGACGAAGAACTTGTTGCGGATTTCACAAAGATGTCTGAAAGAACGAAAATGAAGTTCGATACCATCATGATTTACAGATGTATTGGGACAGTAAGAACAACCAGAATCCAGACAAATCCTGGGGACACGCCACGTCCTGCGAAGATGGAGGACATTCTTTCCACATTCTTTGACTTGAGTTTCGGAAACAGCATTAGGGGAATTGAATTCGCAGGTTCTGTTTCCTATTACGACATCATAATCTACGTTGAGGAGTCCCTTGACGGGACAACCAACATCACGCCCATGTTCATGGACTTCATCAAGGAGTTCTGGGAGACGCACATGAGTCCATTCACTCCATGAAAGGAAGGAGAGACAAAAGAAATGCAGTACAAGAAGATTGAGGAAGAGGATTTCATCGGCGAACTAATCAAGGACATTGAGGACGGAACTTGCATAAGCAGACCTCTGATAAACGTTCGTTACGATTGGGATTACGCTGGCGGAACCATGTTCTTTCTGCCTGACAACATTGAGGACTTGGTGAAGTTCCTCTTTGACCTTTCCCTTGGCAACAGCATAACCTACGTGAACAGGGTTTACAGCGACAACCCTTTCAAGTTTTGCTGTCCCGCGAATCCATCCAAGCCACGCATTTACGCCTACGAAATCTACTACAGAGAGTCCCAGGATGGGACAACGAACATAACCGCTGAACTTATTGAACATCTGTACAGGGCATTTTATCAAGAAGATTGTAAATAGTACAACAAAGGTATTATTCTATCATGAAGCAGATTTCAGAGACGATTGATGGTTCAATCAAGGACATAATCCAGTTGAAGACATTGGACAATTCCCTTGAGTATTCCCAGATGTTTGACGCATTGGAGGACACGCCGAGGGATTTCCAGACCAAGCTGATTGACGCATTGAACTCGCTTGCCCAGACGATGGGTTGTTCCCCAGAAGAGGCTTTCAACAAGGTTCTTTGCAAATCCGATGACGAAAACGAGGACGTGACGAAGAAACTCTACAACTGGTGGAGGGCGTTCTTTGAGGTTTTGGGCAAGTGCGAGAAGATTCCGAAGGAGAGAGTTCCCGAGTTCAACCAGAAGATTGACGACTTGATGGCCGAGATAATGAAGGCTGGGGATGCTGAGGCAACTTCAGAAGAAGAGCCTGTGATGGAATCCGACGATGAGGATTTGGGCTATCAACAGGCAACGAAGGACGACGAGGACAAGATGCTTGCGGACATGGAGTTCGCAGTCCAGCACATTGGCGAAATTGCCAACAATGTAAAGGCCGTGGTGAACTTCATCAATCCCTATTGCGAAACAACATTTAACGAGGAAAACATCACAATGAAAAAGCCTGGAAGATACGGCATTGGCGACCATGTTCTCTACAAGGGAGAGGAATGCGTGGTTATCGACGTTGACGAAGACCTGATGAACGATGAGGAAATCTACCAGGTTTCCAGAGATTCAGACAAGGTTGATGGACTCAGTTTCAACAAATGGGTTACTTGGGACGAGATTGAGCCAGTTGAAGGATTTACAGAAGAGGAAAACAAGACTATGAAATTCAAGAAAATTGACGAAAAAATTGGTGGAGGTTCAGATGATGAATGGGTCTCCATGGATGACTTTGTTGGAGAGGAGTTTGGGGAATCCAGTGAGGAAAAACCGGTGAACGAAGCCAATGTAGTTGTTGACGCGAACACCGTTTGGGATGTGCTTGACCTTTTGGATGATACAGATGCAAACAACAACCTCACAGACCTCATCAACTCCCATGTCCGCACCGAGGATGAGATAATGGACGCAATCAACTCCTATGTTGATGTGAATTGGCATGGAAAGGTCAAAAAGCAAGAACTCAACAAGGTGTTCACTGATTGGATGTATGTGATTGTTGACGACCTTGGACTTGATGTTGACAAGTACAGGGAAAATGGGGAGTTTGTGGATGAAGGTAAACCAACTTCCGTGGAACTTGAGTCTGGAGAAGAGGGAGAAACCAAGAAGGTGTCCTTGTATGTTGATTGGGACGATGATGGTGCTGGGATTGACAGCAATGTTGTGATTGACGTTCCTTCGGAGATTGCAGATTCGGAGGAGTCTGATGCTTTGTATGATTACATTTCCGACTGGATTGACCATCAGGACTTCTGCGTGAACGGTTGGGAGATAACAGGCATTGAGGGACTTGACAAAATTGACGAAGGTTCTAACGAAGAGATTAAGGGTGGTGAAGTAAAGGATGGCGAGAAGCAGGTCACGCAGGATGGCGAAACCAAGACTCTTGTTGCTGGCGAGGGTGACAACAAGAAGCCAGTTTGCGAGATGACGATTGAGCAGGAGGTTGACGATCCTTGGAAGTTGTCCGAGATGCTTTGGAGTCAGGGCAAGGAGAACCTTCAGGAACTTTTGCGTTCTGAACTTGTTGGTGAGGAAGACATAATGCAGATGCTGGAGGATAGTGAACTTCGCAACCTAACGAGCATCAACGATGCGTTTGCGTTTGACTTCCCATCAATCCTTGATTCGCTTGGTCTGGATGGAGAGGCTTGGAGCCAGAACCTTGAATTCAAGCGCAAGGACGAAGATTGATTTGCTGAATCCAGTGAATCAAGATGAACGGCCATTCCTTTTGGGATGGCCGTTTCACTTTACATTTCTCTCCATTTGTGGTACACTGTTAATGTACAAAACGGAGAAGTGAAATGATGGAAGAAATGGACATGGCTTTGCTGGCGTTGTTTGTTGTGTTGACAATAATCAACGTCATCTTGAATACCGCAAGGACAATCATAACCGTGAAGGGTGGGTTGTTCTGGTCATCGTTCATATCGGCAATCGCATTCGGCTTTTACGTACTGGTAATAGTCTATACGGTTTCTGATCTTCCACTTTGGATTAAGGCTACTGTGACTGCGCTTGCCAATTTCGTCGGAACCTATTTCGTCAAGTGGCTTGAGATGAAGGTCAGGAAGGACAAGTTGTGGATGGTGGATGTTGTTCTCACTGGAGATCAAATCTACGCCGCGAAGTCCTACCTTGACCCATGGAAGATTCAGTACATTGAGATGCCAATTTCCAATTCGGATTCAAGCCAGTTCCACATCTACTCCAAGACGCAGGACGAGTCAAGGCACATACGCGACCTGCTCAAGACATACAACGCGAAGTACATCGTTGTTGAATCAAAAAGCCTTTAATTTTCCAAAGATGGTAAATACCAATGACAATTTACGTTGGTATATACATCAGATGGAAAAAGAATTCAACAATCCAAAAATGACGCTCAATCCGTTTCAGGATCCAATGGGATAGGATGCCCATGATGGATTGAGGAAGTTTCTTGACAAGTTCCATCAACCTGGAAAGCCAAGTTATACAATCATAACTGATCCCGAATATTATGTTTTTCTCTGGTTTCATGATGCGTTGGGGAATTTGATCAAGTGTCCATATCTCATTGACGAATACACGCCAAAGTTGAAAGACTCTTATGTTCAGTTTGGTGCGGTCAACAGAAACTATTGGGGAGACGAGGGTGGAATCCAATCTGGAACAGAAGACGTTTCGCTTGACGACAAGTGTCTTGACTTGACTCCATTCGTAAGGGAAGCCACTCTTCCCGAAATTGCGCCAGCGAATGGAGAGAAGATAAGGACATTGTTTGGAGACACTACGGCAGGTTCCTTTTCTCCATATGCATCCGATGGTTCCAAGCCAATAACGTTGAACATGCTTGACACGGAGTATTCAATTCTTGACGCGATTTTCTACCCGTGGATGAAGGACATAAACTCTCCATGGTGGTATCGTCCAGACAAGGCGTTCACCGAATGGGCAACCCCCTATCCAATGGCTACGTTGGAGGTATATCGTCCAAGAATGAGGTATATCAGGGATGGAAGAACCTTGGATTCAAGATTTGACGCCCAAGATGCATATACGTACTACTCGTACAAGTTCCTTGGAGTAAAGCCAACCCAGTACAGCGCTTTCTCGATAAATGGTGCTGGCGTGACCAACTTGAACAGAAGTCTGACGTTGATATGCGATATGTGCCTTGTTGACTTGACTTCGGACGCGCACATAACCCAAAGCACGTCAATCAACTTTGGCAACAGAAGGGGATTTGTGTTTCAAGATCCTCCGGTTGTCAGTTCAGACCAAGATTCTGACGAGCAAGACAATGATGAAGACCAGAACAACGATCAAGAGATGTCGGAATCACAGAAGAAGTTCGATGAGGCTGCGCAGAAGCAAGACGACAACAACAATGACATGAAGCAACAAGAGCAGGGGGACATGCCTGGAGAGGACGAAGATGAACGTCCAGAGGTGGATCCAGGAAACGAGGCTCCAGAAGATACTGACATGGGTGGGGAAAATCCCGAAGACCATGGGGAAACAATGGACAACGAAACCGTGAACGAGCCTCCAGAATCATACGAGCAGAACAATGGAGAGTATCAAGGAGACGAAGGGATGGACAACACCGACATGGGCGATGAAGGTGAAGATAGCGCAAACCAAGACATTGACGATTACTGTAATAATTATGAAGAGGACTTTGGGGATGAAAACGCAGAGAGCAACGAGAAGGAAAGCAGTTTCTTCGATTCGGTGATGGATGGAATGATGGATGTTGGTTCAGCAATAGGTGATGCTGCGTCCGAGGCTGCAGGATGGGTTGCGGATGGATTGGACGCGGGAATGGGCTTGGCTGCGGATGTGGCTTCTTCTGCAGTTGGCGTGGCTGCGGATGTGGCGTCGGGCGCATTGGATGCGGCCGGTTCGATTGCATCTTCAGCACTTGGAGCAGCAGGATCAGTCGCTTCTTCCACCCTTGGCGCTGCGGGTTCGCTTGCATCGTCTGCGCTTGGTGCTGCTGCGGATGTGGGTGGTTCAATGGCCTCGACTGCGCTGGGTGCCATTGGAGATGCCGCATCAAGTCTGCTTGGAGGATTGGTTGGTGGTTCGGAAGGTTCTGGTTCGCAATCTGGAGATTCTGGTGGGGGATTGTTCTCGAAGTTGGGTTCTGCCCTTGGACAAGTTGCGCAATCTGCCACCAATACGGCATTTGGCGTTGTCTCGAACGTGGCTTCAGCTGCTGGAGACATTGGTTCCAAGGCGACTTCAACGTTGGGTGGAGTGCTTGGAAGTGGCTTGAAGACATCGTTTTCGGCGCTGGGGAACATGGTTGGTCAGGCTGGAAATGTCATGGGAGGGGCGTTGAGTGGAGTGTCGTCAGTGGCATAGAATACTGTCCAAGCTGTGACTGGTGCCGCGAAACAGACGATGCAGGCAACGAACCAAGTCAGGCAAGCAGGTGTCCTTTCGTCGGCGTTGAATGCCGCATCACGGGGCATATCCTCCACGATTGGCGCTGTTGGGAGCATCGCCGATTCCGTGGCAAAGGTTGGGTCGCAAGGACTTGGAAGCTTTGGAAAGATGGTGAACAAGATGACGCAGAGCGTTGGAAACAAGCCAACTCCAGTGGAGAGCTATGTTTCGATGGTGACGAAGCAGAATGCGAAAGGAGTTACAGTGGCATGATGGAGGAAATTGGATAATGGGAAGCCTTGTTGTCAAGTTGGATAAGCCTGTCCAGAACAGAATATTGAACCAACATCACTATTCTGACATAGACATGCTTAACATGAATGGAAGCCAGAACCTTCCAGAGAAGTTCAATTTCCATGTTAACGATGTTGGGGATCAACTTCCAATGGCATATGACGTTGAAGCGGTGAAGATTTCGATAAGGAACATATTGACATGGAGGGTTGGAGAAAGCGTGCTTCGGCCAGAATTCGGCCACAACTTGAAGTTGTCAATGTATTCTCAGATGATTGATGTCAACAAGGAGGCTGTTTGCCAAGAGATTAAAAGGGCGATAGAGGTGAACGAACCAAGGGTGGACGTGATATCGGTGGACGCAAGGAAGTTGGACGATGACGAAAACATGAACTCGCTTCAAGTGAGGGTTGCGTACAACGTGAAGGGAAACAGGGTTTCGGACCTAAACGTGGTTGACGAAACCATAGTGCAGGGAAGATGAACATTGACTTAAGGAACAACAGCGATGAACCAAGACAACGAGAAGATACAGAAAAAGTTGAAGCAGGCGCAACAGAAGATACAGCAGTTGCGCCAATTCAAGGAAAGGTTGGAGTCAAGGGACTTCCAATCATCGCTTGATGATCAATTGAAGGTAAAGGGAATTCTTGACATCATTGTTGAAGCCGACAACAAGGCTTCAAGGTTGATGTTTGAAGCCAGACTCCAATCGTCAAGGCTGATGGAAATGTCCGACCAGATAAGGAGCATCAAGGTCTCGTCAAGAGATCCAATTTCTGGAGTGGCAAGTGGCCTTGGAAAGTTGGTTGGTGGTCTTGGACATGGGCTTGCCAACACCGTGCAGTCAATAACAGATGGCGCTGTTCCAATAACCAAAAGCATCTTGAATACAGCAACGAACGTGTCGAGTTCCATGGTTGGGGCAGCAACATCCTTGTCTGGCACGTTGTTGAAGGGTGCGCAAGGAACAGCGACAAATCTAATCAACACGTCAAAGAACACGGCATCGTCCTTGATTGGACAGACCTCGAATCTCGCAAGTTCGCTTACAACGATGGCATCTGGGGCTATTGGAAAGATTGTTGGCTCTGGAACAGAAGCTGCTGGAAATCTGATATCTGGAATACTGAATCCAAAAAAGCAAGGGGGAGAACCATCTGGAATATCTGGCATGTTGTCTGCCGCATCTTCTGCCGCGCAAGGGGTTGTCCAAACTGCGCAACAGGCGGCAAGTGGACTCCTTGGCACGGCAACCAAAATCGTGAATGGATCAGATGGCTCTTCTGGACTTGTTAGTTCAGTGGCATCGTTGGCAAAGGGAATCACTGACGCTGCAGGAACTGCAACAGGTGGACTTGCCAACACCCTCCTTGGAAGCAGCGCATCTTCTCTCATTGATGGGGCAGGTGGCGTTCTTGGTGGACTGTTTGGGGATGCGGCGGTTGCTGGAAGTTCTGCCCTTGCTGCTGGTGGAAATGCAGTCTCAGCTGCAACAAATCTTCTTGGTGGACTTGCCGATGGATGCGCAAGTCTTGCCGGGAGCGTCATGGACGCCGCTTCCAGTACTGTTGGAAGTCTGGCTGACGCAGCACTTGACGTTGCTGGTGGAATGTTGGATGCTGCATCCAATGTTGGAGGCAGTCTGATTGATGCAGCCTCCTCGGTTGCAGGTTCCGCGCTTGATGCCGCAGCAGACATTGGTGGAGCCATGATGGATACAATAGGGGACTTGGCTTCTGGAATTCCTGGAATTGGAGACGTGGCGGCAGGTCTTGCCGATTTTGCCGGAGATGCCTTGGAATCTGCTGCCGGCCTTGCTGACGCAGTGATAGATGCTGCTGCCGGCTTGGCGGAAGGTGCGTTGGATGTTGCCACCGATATTGCTGAAGGTATTGTGGACGCAGCCAGCGATGTCGTGGATGCCTTGGTTGGAGATACGCAGGACGATGTTCAAGATGTTGTTGAGAACATGGACGAGGGAATAGACAATACGGTTGATGGTTGCGAAAACATGCAACAAGAGTTCAATCAAGACAATTGGAACACGCAATGGACTTCGGACGATGAGCATTGGGAGGAGCATCCCTACGATTATTCCTCTCAGTCCCAAGAAGAGAACGACAATGGGTCAGGTTCCACTACTACTACTACTCCATCGGTACAACAGAACAACACATCGAACAATCCCGGCGCTGACAATTCTGGAGCGTCTGAGGATTCCCAATCGTCAACTCCTCAAGGTTGGGACAGCCCACAAGAAAACGTTGGCCGTCAAGACCTAAAGGGCAACAAGAAACTTGACACAGGTGAAAAATGGGGATGGAAGGCTGACGTGAAAGCTGCATCTGGATTGGTTGGAATGATGCATGATGGAGACCAGGTGCTTTTCAATCCCTATGGGCATGGTGACGGGTTGTGGACAGTCTATTCTTTCAGACCATGCGATGCGGCAATGGGTTATCCACAAATAGCCATAACTCCGGCTTCATTTCAGGCACTGGACTCCATGAATACCTTGTTGGACAACATTCCATATATTGTTGTCAAGGAGTTCTTCTTCAAGAACACGGCGTCAACCATGATAAACTTCGTGAAGAAGATAGCGGGAGCTGTCCAAGAAGCCAAGAACAACGCAACGGATTCGTCTACCGTCGACAACTCTGACGATGCCAACTCCAAGACTTCTGGAGACTTGAAGTCAAAGGCAAATTCGTTCATGGCGAAAATAAAGGAAATATTCTATGGGTTCGATCCAAAGATGCAGGTGATAGACATTCCATATTTGCTGTATTGTGGCTTGAGGAAAAAGACCTATGGAAACACCTACATCTTCCCATATATTGTCGAAAGTGGAACCACAATAAATCAAGCGTCCAACGATAGCGAGTGGAATGGAAACAATGGGGGGATATTGGGAATGATACAAGGATTTCTCAGTGGATTTGTTGAACAGGTTGGTGGTTTCGCAGCAAGCCTTACAGGTTCACAGGGTCGTCCGATAGCAAATCTGTTTCCTGCCAAGAACTGGGGTGGAATGGACAGCAACGCCAATCCAGCGAGCTTCAAGTTCGATCTGATGCTCATCAACGATAACGCGCTTTTCACCAGAAACAACTACATGTGCGCCAACACGATAATCCACAACAACAGATCTATTCAGAAGGCCGTGATGGCATTCCCTGGCGCGTTGTACGAGGTATGGCTTCCAACTGGACAGAGGCACTTGATGTGCACGGGCACGTTCGACCTGTCTCCTCTTGGATTGAACAGATATGTGCCAGACAATTTCTTTGGCAATACTGGTGTTTCCGGAGC
>Ga0310697_10004677_pt1 | contig 13437 bp, 9 predicted proteins | sample 172DNAGHGlowgp2_FD_203883 | JGI IMG/M metagenome (GOLD analysis project Ga0310697, IMG submission 203883) | Sheep rumen microbial communities from Palmerston North, Manawatu-Wanganui, New Zealand - 1728 DNA GHGlow gp2 (v2) (version 2) | ecosystem: Host-associated > Mammals > Digestive system >...
AGATAGACAGAGATCTTGTCCTTTACCTTGCGATATGGACATCCTGGACTTGCGTGATACTTCTTCCCGGAATGCATGAGAGATATGATTATGCGGTGCTTATACTTCTTACTCCCTTTGCGATAATGGTGAGAAAGAAGATAATGCCTTTTATGGTAGTTGCAAATATATGCTCATTGATAGTTTACGGTATTACACTATTTGGGGCAAAAATAATAGATATTTCCTATGTTTCGGTGTTTTACGTTGCTTCATATTTATTTGTTACCGCTGATATCATCGGTCTTTTAAACGGAGGTAATGAGAGAAGTGAAGCTTAAAAAAGCCTTTAATATGGCAATTTGTGCATGCCTTCTTATCGGTGCGGTGCTGATTCTTGGATGCAGTATTTTTACAACAATCTATTACAAGATGCATCAGGAGAATGACAAGCTGTACTTTAAAGCAGAGAATATCCCGCTTCTTGTTATATCTGTCGGGCTGAGTCTGCTTGTCTTTTATATTTTTAAGAAAAAAGAGATTTTTACAAAAAACAAAAAGCTTATGGCAATCGGGCTTTTGTTTTGTATTTTGTATTGCCTTACGCTGATATTTTCGATAAAGCCGCTGCCGGTCAATGATTCCGGCCTTCTGGATGCTCACATAAACAGCTTTGTGAGAGGTGATTATTCTCAGCTTACGGAAAAGGGCGGTTATCTTTATACCTGGCCTTTTCAGCTCGGATACGTGTTTTTCGGCGAGTTTATGACAAAGGTTTTTGGCTCGGGAAATTATCTTGCGTGGAATCTTGCACAGCTTATATCAATTCTTTTTACAATGTATTTTCTGGATAAGATTTGCATGGAGTGTTTTGAAGATGCGGAAATATGCGGTATTATGTCGCTTTTATCCATGGGAGCATTGTTTTTTTACAATTATGTGACTTATATTTACGGCGATATTCTCAGCATGGGACCGCAGACTTTGGCTCTTTATCTGATGATAAGATATATGAAAACGGGAGAGCAGAGGTACGGACTTGGATCGGGGTTATCGATTGCCATCGGTGTCATGCTCAAAACCAATTGTGAAATTGCTGTAATTGCACTTATAATGATACTGTTTATTAATGGTATCGGTTCAAAAAGCGATGATGCAAAAGTAAAGTTTAAAAACAGAGTGATTGTCGCGCTATGTATGCTTGTTTTTGTGTTCGGTCAAAAGGCATACATAAATAACCACTACATGAAGGTTACGGGGCTTGAAGAAATACCCAAAGGCAATCCTTCCGCAGCGCATATAGCAATGGGCCTTCAGGAAGACGGCGGCTTGGAACCCGGTTGGTACAACGGATATAATTATCGCGTTTTTTCTGAAAACGATTATGATACGGAACTTACGAAGAAGGCGGCTATAGCGAAAATCGGGGAGAGGTTTGAACTTTTTGCACACCATCCTTTTTATGCCGCAAGATTTTTTACAAGGAAATATATAACACAGTGGGCCGATCCTGTTTGTATATCAACGCAAAATCTTGATTATGTGAGCAGGCATCATGAAATATCGGCTTTGGGAAATAGTATTGTATTTGGCGTCGGAAGTACGGTTTTGGCATGGATCATGAATGTTTTTATGACGCTCTGTTATTTGGGCGTAGTGGTATATCTTGTGGGAGTTCTGAGGAAAAGGCATGTTTCGGACTATGAGATGCTGATGTTACTGTTAATCTTTGGTGGAATGGTTTTTCACGAATTTTGGGAAGGGTCCTCGCGCTATGCAATGAGATATTACATTTATCAGCTTCCTTTTGCTGCGTGCGGATTAAAGGTGCTACTTGGACTTATTCATGAACATAAACTCAAAAAAATATGATACTCCGGATGAGAGGAGAGACGGGCTGTTTGCATTTATCTGGTGCCTTATTACAGGTGCGGTGATAATGACGATATGCTCAAGATCGTCTTTCCTGTATGCCTTTAATATATGGGATGATTCCAACAGCTATTTTACCGTCGGAAAGAGTATGCTTAGCGGAATGGTGCCTTACAGGGATCTTTTCGATCAGAAGGGAATCCTTCAGTACAGCATATACATGTTGGCTTCTCTTATTTCAAGAACGACGTTTCTTGGGGTGTACATAATTGAGATATTGGCATGTACGATGGCTCTTTTGGCGGCACTTAGGATTATGCAGGTGTACTTAAGATCGGTTTCGATGCCGTATATTCTTACGCCTGTTTTCGGAATGACAGTATATACGTCAAGGTGCTTTTATTGGGGCGGAAGTGCTGAGGAATTTCTTTTCCCTTTTATCATGTGGGGAATGTATATTTCCGTGAAGCACTTTAAGGAAAACTATCCTGAACCTATGAGATACAAAAGAGTTCTTGCGGGTGGAATACTTGCGGGATTTGTTTTCCACATCAAGTTCAATTCGCTGGGATTTTTCTTTGCATGGATGGCGATGGTGTTTTTTGCGGACATCATCGGAGCAAAGGCTGTAAAAAAAGCTTTTGTGAGCTGCTTTGTTTTTCTTGGCGGAATGGCGGTGACATTTATACCGGGACTTGTATATTTTGGACTGAATAATGCGATCGTCGATTGGGGACGCGTGTACATCTACGAGAATGTTTTCGGATACTCGAAAAAGCTGTCTTTTGCTGAGAGAATGGCCGTTATTTACGATAAGATGACGGATCATATTTACGATAATAAATTGGTATATTTGACTATTTTTATAGGTGCGCTATACTTTACTTTGGCTCTTGTATTTTCTTTTATTCCGGAAGATAAATACAAGATCGTAAAAAGAGATATAGTTGTAATTCCGCTTAAAGTTGTGGAATATGTCAATATAGCCATGCTTTTGGGATTCCTTATTCTGATCATTTTCATCGGAGGAGTCAGCATAACATATTACCCGTTCCCTATAAACGGTTTTGTGGTGTTTGGGCTTGTAGCCATAGGATATTTGATCGAAGGTTTATATCTTAAGCTTAAGCGAAGCGGTTTTGAAGACGAACTTACGAGGCAGGCGGGGGCGGTTATGCTTGCGGTACTGCTTGTTGCGGGAATTATGGTTTACAATATCTCACCAAATGTTTCGTATATGAAAATTGCGAAGAACGATCTTTGGCTCTATCATTTCCGTGATTATGTGCTTTCGAGCGGAATAGAGAATCCGAAGATCATAAATGAGAACGGCTTTGATGCGGGGCTATATACTGTGACGGATACATTGCCGGTATGCTATTATTTTCAGACACAGACTGTAAATGAAGAGCATATGCAGAAGGTTCTTGAGGAACAAAAGAGATTCACACATGAAAAGATTGTTGATTTTGTGATATCTGTCAACAGGCCAGCAGAGGGTGTCGCTGATTACGACCTTGTAATGCAGGAGGATTTTATCGATCCATGGGATCCGGATCAGACGGCTACATACTATCTGTATCAGAAAAAGGCTGAGTGATCGGCTGAGTAGTAAGGAGATTTTTTGATGCCTATAAGAGTAAACAGTTTTATGGGAAAATTTGGATGGTTTGCGAGAAAGCATTTTCCGATGCTTGCAAGTGACGCATACCTTAAATTGCAATTTTTTACCAGAAGTAAATCCCAGAAGGCATATTGTGATTACTTCCTTAATTCAAAGGAAGTTCCCATGCCGAATGTGGTAAATATTGAGACAATAAACAGATGCAATTCAACCTGTGCATTCTGTACAGCCAATGTTCATGCCGAGTGCAGGCCGCTTGCAAAGATTGACGACGATCTTTATAAGAATATCATCGACCAGCTTGCAGACTGGGGATACAAGGGACATCTTACACTGTACGGAAATAACGAGCCTCTTCTTGATACCAAGATTGTTGAGAGACATAAATATGCGAGGGAAAAACTTCCGGACAGCTTTATTTTCATGTCTACAAACGGACTTATCCTTACTATTGATAAGGTAAAAGAGGTTGCTCCTTATATCAATCAGCTTATCATCAACAACTATTCGATGGAGATGAAGCTTCATAAGAATATTCAGGAACTTTATGATTATGTAAAAGCCCATCCCGATGAATTTAAGGATCTCGATATCCAGATTCAGATGAGATATCTTCAGGAAGTTCTTACAAACAGGGCAGGAAGTGCGCCGAATAAGAAGGCGACGGAGAAGGTTATTAAAGAGACCTGTCTTCTTCCTTTCACGGATATGTGGATCATGCCTAACGGCAAGATGGGACTTTGCTGCTGTGATAATTTTGAGACTACGGATTTTGGCGATCTTACCAAGATGAGCCTTAAGGAAGCGTGGGGAAGTCCTCAGTTCCAGGCGGTAAGGAAAAATATTGCAGAGGGAAGACAGAACTATCCTTTCTGTAAGCATTGTGACTTTATCGATGCGGGCTTCCGTATGCAGATTGTCAATGCAATTTTAAGAGGTGATCAGGACGCTGCAAATAAGCTTGGCGGTCATGAGAGAATGAAGATCGGTAATAAGAATAACGAGGATGACAACATCAAATAATCGTCGGCGTTGAGGGGAAGTTGACAAAATGAAACTCTTGAAAAGTCGTTTTGTTATATTTGCAGTTCTTTTGTTTATTCTGAGTGTTTCAGTTTTTTATTGTGCCATTGGTGAGAACAGCTATATAGGGGTTCATGACAACATGGACCTCTTTATTGCTCAATTTGCTATGCTGAGAAACACCGGCACTTTTTTTTCGCACGGAGTCAGTGCTCCTTTTCTTGGTGGTGTGTCTAGGGATGTGCTTCCGGGTGAGGCTTCTTTGTATACAGTTCTGTATATGATTTTTTCACCGTTTACGGCCTATATAATTGGATATGTATTAAAGATTGTAATTGCGGTCTTTTCCTGTGTGCTTTTGTTTGCGGATTGCACGATTCTTTCGGTTAAAAAAAGTGATGCAAAAGAATGTAGTGTGAATGCTTCTTTTTTTGAGCGTGCAAGATTTTGCCTGAAGGAAGAATATGCGCCGGAACTCAATCTGTCTGTGGGAGTGGGATTTTTGTACGGAGTCTTGAACCTCTTTCCGGCATTTGGGATTTCTTTTGCCTCAATCCCGCTTATAATCTATCTTCTCAGAAGAGTATATTTAACAGATAAAAGCGACGATATCAAGAGAATAAGGAAGATGGCAGGGTATATCGTGCTTATTTTCTGTTATCCGTTTTTGTCTTATTTTTCATATTTTGGTTTCTTTATTTTGGGATATCTTTTTATAGGAATCATATGGATGTGGATAAGGGACAAAAGACCGAGCTTTGGGCTTATTGCGGCACTTGTTGCGCTTTCACTCGGATTTGTTGTCTTTGAATACCGGTTGTTTGGAATCATGCTCTTTTCCGATGTTACAACGATCAGGGATACGATGGCGCAAAGCTATGTTCCGGTAGCTGAACTGCCTGCGCTTATTCTCGACGTGTTTGTAAACGGAATGATGCATGCGGAGGATTGCCACAAATTTTTCGTGATGCCGGTATGTCTCCTGTATCTGGTCATTTTAAACGCCGGATATGTTTATAAAAAGAATTTCAGGGGAATCTTTACGGATGTGTATAATCTCTGCGCGTTGATCCTTCTATTCAACGCGGTTGTTTACGGTATATATTTTATCAGGGAAGTTAATGATGTTTTTGCGGTGATCGTTCCGCCGTTAAAAGGTTTTCAGTTTAACAGGACGGTTTTTTTCAGCCCGTTCATATGGTGTGCAATGCTCTTTATTATTGCATACAGAATGTGCAATAAGGGGATTCTTAAGAGTGTCTTGGCATATGCTGTTATCGCGGTTTCGGTGGTGTTCGTTATCTTGACACCGACAAGGTACAATGACTTAAGGAATACGCTCTATCATGTAGTCAAAGAAAATGTCCTAAGGAATAAGCTTGACGATCTTAATTACAGAGACTTCTATTCGGAGGAACTCTTTGCTGATGTTAAAAGAGCTATCGGCTATAAGGAGGGTGAGTGGAGCGTTGCATACGGAATGCATCCGGCAATCCTTGAATATAACGGGATTGCAACGCTTGACGGATATCTTGGATTTTATCCTCAGAGCTATAAAGAAGAATTTAGAAAAGTAATTGCGCCGGCACTCTCCAAAAATCCTGATTCAGCTTCCTATTTCGATGATTGGGGAGCAAGGTGTTATCTTTATTCGGGGACGGATGCGACGATAGTAATGGCGACGAAGAGCATGTACGGTGTTACCGACAGCAATATTTATATTGATGCGGGTGAGCTTAAGAAGCTTGGATGTAAATATCTCTTTTCTCGAATTGATATATCCAATGCGCATGAAGAAGGTCTTTTTCAGGTCGGTGAGTACAGCGGGCACGGTTCTCCTTATAATATCTATGTTTACGGATTAGAGTGAGGATAGGTTCGAAACAAAGGAAATGCTGAATAATGGCTTGAATTATGTTATAATGCTATGGATTTATTTAATGTTAAGTGTTTTACCTTTTGGGTGTTTTGACAAAGGGAGATTTATATAATGTCAAAGAAGATAGAATTTGTTGCAGCATTATGTATGACAATTGGTCTTATGAGCGGTTGTACTTCTTACAGTGAGGGCTCTTCTGCCGCTATCGAAGGACTTTCGGACGGAGTATCGGAAGAATCCTCGGAAATATCATCAAAAGCAGCTTCTGACAGCGCAGCGTTGTCAGCATCCGAAGCATCATCAAAGTTATCTTCGGATGAAGTTATTTCAAAGATTAGCGATGTGAGTAAGGATGTAAAGGAAGGTTCGGAAAGCAGCACTTCGGCCGGTTCAGCGGCAAGTGCATCTACCGGTTCATCAATCGGATTGTCACAGAGTGCATCAACCGGAGCATCACAGAGCAAGACTGCAAGTGACAGCGCTTCTTCAGCAAAATCTACCGACGATAAGCCAAAAGCAAAGAAGTTATCCAAGAACGGAATTGTTATTCCTGATATTGAGGAGGGAGTTACCAAGATCGGTGACAGAGGTGTAGAAGTAACTTTTGAGTGGGAGCCTGATAAGAATGTGGACAGATATGAGATTTCCGTTGATGGAAAGCCTCATGGTGACACATCATATTCTCATATTGAGGATGTGTATTCGGATACGCCGACTTATACATACAAAGATAAGATCAATTATGACATAAGGATTAAAGTCAGGGCACATAAAGGCGATGCCAAGAAAGCTGTCAGCGGTGATTTTAGTGAATATGCATACGGAAATACCTGTGAAGACGCTCTTACGGCTCCAAAAGTAAAAGACGGAGTTACCGGAAATGGTGCAAACGGCACGGAAGTGTATTTTGTATGGGAGCCTGTTGACGGCGCCGAGCATTATGAAGTGGTGGTCGAGCATAAGAAAAAGGCTGAATCCGAGTATGATCTTAAAGAAGTTACATATACCAATGCGCCCAATTATACATATACAGGACAGGGCGAATATGATGTCAGAATAACGGTTAAGGCTCAAACCAATGCCTGGATCAACGGAAAGAAGAAGATGTTTAACAGCGCTGTAAGCGCCTATGCAAAAGGAAAGACATACTGATATATTACTTTATTTTATTTACTTGAAGAGGATATTTATGGATAAGATTGCAGTACTGATACCTTGTTACAATGAAGAAAAGACTATAGCGAAGGTTATAAGAGATGCCAAGGCGGCACTTCCTGAGGCGGTAATTTATGTATATAACAATAATTCCAAAGACCGCACTGCAGAAATTGCTTTAGCTGAAGGGGCTATCGTTCGAAATGAATATATGCAGGGAAAAGGCAATGTTATAAGACGCATGTTCCGCGAGATTGACGCGCTTGTATATGTAATGGTTGATGGAGACGATACATATCCCATGGATTCGGCTCCCGAGATGGTTGACCTTGTTCTTAATCACAATTCAGACATGGTAGTAGGTGACAGACTTTCATCGACATATTACCAGGAGAATAAAAGACCTTTCCACAATTTCGGAAACAACCTTGTAAGAGGAAGTATCAACAGATTATTCGGATGCAATATAAGAGATATCATGACCGGATTCAGGGCTTTCAGCTATGAGTTTGTTAAGACATTCCCTGTACTTTCTAAGGGATTTGAGATAGAGACAGAGATGACCATTCATGCCGTATATAACAATATGCAGATTGATAATGTCGTGATTGAGTACAGAGACAGACCTGAAGGATCTGAGAGTAAGCTCAATACTTACGAAGACGGTATGAAGGTTCTTAAGACGATTGCAAAGCTTTACAGAAACTACAAGCCTTTTGGGTTCTTCCTTATCATTTCGACTATACTTGCGATAATATCAATGATCTTTTTCATTCCGATCCTGAAAGAGTATTGGGAGACACATCTAGTACCTAGATTCCCTACTTTAATCGTATGTTGCTTTATTATGCTTTCGGCGGTTCAGAGCTTTTTTGCGGGAGTTATTCTGTCGACACTTGCGGTAAATAACAGACGTGAGTTCGAGATGCAGCTCAATATGCTCCAGCGTCATAAGGAAACAGATTTGTTGAAATAAGGATTATATAAATGAGTGACAATATTACCAAAAATAAGTCGGGGCTTTTCAAAAAAGCCTCTAAAGACTTTATATTCAGTGTTCTTGCGCTGATAATTTATAACGGTGTTTTGCAGCTTCTTATCTATCCCGAGATTGAACAGAGGGTTGGAGCGGATGCTTTCGGCACCGTTCTTTATTTGATTTCCGCGGTTTCTGTAATGGGCGCGGGATTTGGAACGGCAGCAAGTTATTCGAGGATGATGGCCAAAAAGAACAGAGAGGAAACAAACGGTGATTACAATGCTTTCCTTCTTATTATTGCGGCTATATCAGTTCCTGTTACTTTTGTATCTCTTTGGGCGGCAGAAGGGGCGGCTTTCGGGCTCTTTTTGCCTGTGCTTGTACTGATGATCGTTACCGTGTTTAGATACTATGCGGATGTTCAGTACAGAATGACCATAAGATTTAAAGAGTACTTTCTTTTCTTCGTCGCTACTTCTGTAGGATATGTGATCGGTCTTTTGTTTTACCCGGTGACGCGAAGCTGGGTGTTTGTTATTTTGCTCGGTGAAGTTTTTGGAATTGTATTTACGGTCATTACGGGAACGATCTTTAGAGCGCCGTTCTTTAATCTGTCAGGCTGTTTTAAAGAGAATATGGCTTCTGCATGGTTCATCTCGGGCAGTAATCTCGTGGCGGCGCTTATACTGCACTCTGACAGAATACTGTTAAGGCTCTTTGCAGAAGAGGAGAGGGCAGTTACCATTTTTTATACGGCAAGTCTTGTGGGCAAGATCGTTGCTATGATAACGACTCCTTTAAACGGTATCGTTATAAGCTATCTTACCAATTATAAGATTGAGATGAACAAGAAAAGATTTGCCGGTATCGGTGCGCTGTTTATGGGACTTACCGTCATAGGTGCCGCAGCCTGCTGCGTTGTTTCCATGATATTTGTGAAGTGGAGATATCCGGATATCTATGAAGAGGCATCGGAATTTTTCTTTTTGGCAAATCTTGGTCAGCTCATGTATTTTATTTCAGGCTCTTTGATGGTAATACTTCTTGCATTTACGGAAGAGAAGCTTCAGCTTGGTATTAATCTTGTCTACGGAATATCTTTTGCCGTAATAGTGATTCCTGTCACTTATATGTGGGGAATAACGGGAATTGCTTATGGTCTTGTTGCGGTTAATACTATAAGATTTGTGACTGTGATAATTCTTGGAATCGGGAAATTAAGGGAAAACTGATTGGAGCGATTTAGTTGTCAATCGACGGATGGTATATAAAAACTCGTTTTGGTATTGTGAATGTATATTTTCTTCAAACAGTTAAGTTCTTAAGACTTTCTTAAGATTGATTGTAGATTTCATTAATTTTATTGCTCATATAGGAATGTTTTGACGGATTGGTGTTAAAATATCTTTTGGTGAAGTATCAGCGAGGAGGAAAAATGAAGAAGAGAATAATAAGTTTAATTGTGGGTGTGACGACAGTAGCAATGCTAACTTGTGGGTGTACTGCGATCAATAACGATGCAGACACTGCACTGGAATTTATAAACGACGATCTTGCAACAAGCATGACCGGTAAAAGCGATCAGGCCGCAGAGGCGGGCACATTGGTTTTGGCGGAAGATATTTATAAGCCTACACTTGATGAAGCAGCAGCCTCAGCTTCAGTGGAGGAAACTAAAGAGGAAGAACCTCAGGAGCAGGTAGATGAAGACAAAGTAGTAATGGTATTTCTCGGCGACAGCCAGATTGAGAACGGAAGAGACACCGGAACGGATCTTGCTTCCCTTGTATCTGAAAGAGTTCCAAATTCTGTAGCATATAATCTTGGAATCGGCGGAACTACCGCTGCACTTGAGCATTCAACAACAGACTCATCTTTGTCAAAGTGGGATTCAATTTCTTTTAACGGAATAACTTACAGCCTTGCAGGCAAGGTTGATAGAGACAGGGTATTTCAGAATTATCCGACGGTTCTTGAGAACATGAATAAGATCGATCCCGAGAAGGTTGATTATTACTTTATAGAATATGGTGCAAATGATTTCTTTGATAAGATGCCGCTTGATAAAACGCAGTTTGAAGGCAATCCGCTTCACTCATATTATGAAGCACTTGAGGAAGGCGTGAGAACTCTTAAGGAGATAAGCCCCAATGCAAGAATTATCCTTATGACTCCTTTCTATGGAATTTATAAGGATACAAACGGAAAGTTCCTTGGCGATTCTTATGTAGTAAGTTATGGAATTGATACTCTTGCAAACTATGCAAGAAAAGCGCTTAACGTAGCGGAAGATCTTGACCTTATCGACTTTGACGCTATGAATGATGACAAGAAATGCGATCTTTACCTTGATACGGCGGAAGAGTACCTTATGGACGGAACTCACCTCACAGAGAAAGGAAGACAGGTATTTGCAAGACTTCTTGCGCACATTCCAAATTTCTATGAGGAAAACGAACCGTTCGCATACCTTGAGAATGACATTATCAAGATAAATGAATTCGATCCCGATGAGTATTTCATGATCTCAGATCACAAACTCAAAGAGGATTATCCCGAGGCTTACGAAAAGCTCAAGGCCGGAGCTTACCCGCTCGCCAGAGAACATGGCGCAGGAGCTGAGTAACGCCGGGGGTATATGTAAACGGACGACCTATATAGCCATTTATAACAGTCGTTTCGTGTGTTGACATTCAAGACATAAAAATTCAGAGCTACTTATTCTTCGCTCCAAAACTCGCCCATAGATGGGCTCAAACAGTTGGAGCGAGAACAGAATAAGCAGCTCTTCTTTTTTGTGTTCTTGAATGTGACAACACGCGAAAAGACAGTTATAAATGGCTATATAGGTCTGTTGTTTATTATGTACCGCACGGCGTTTACTAAGGTGTTACTTGCGCTATAGATTCTTAAATAATGTAATTGCTATATAGCCAATATTGTGATAAAATGTTAATACTTTGTTAATGTAGCGTATACTTATGAAGGCGTACAGGTGGGCTATTCGCCACTACGCAGTTCCATAACCCCTGTGAAAACCTGACTTATGGAACGCATATCGCCAATACCCCCAAATGTCGCACGTGTAGTGACATGGAGTGCTATCTTGAAGAATGTTATGGGGTAAGGTATACTACTATTATTGTTCGTCTCCAAGATAATGAACGGACGATTATTTAGAAAATGAGGGTAAATGTGATGAAGAAGGCCTTAATTATTGGTGCGGGTCCCGCAGGACTAACTGCTGCTTATGAGCTTTTGACCAAGTCAAAGGATTATCAAGTGGTGATTTTTGAGGAAACCGACCAGTTTGGAGGAATATCAAGAACTGTAGAGTATAAAGGAAACCGCATGGATATGGGCGGTCACAGGTTTTTTACCAAGGTTCCCGAAGTTAATGAATGGTGGGACAAGATGCTTCCCGGACAGGGAAAACCCACTTATGACGATATCGTTCTCGACAGACCGATGAAGATGACAGAGGGCGGTCCGGATCCTGAGAAAACTGACAGAGTTATGCTTAAGAGACACCGCGTCTCACGTATTCTTTTTGATTCCAAGTTTTATGATTATCCTATTTCACTCAAGGGTGAAACTTTTAAGAACTTTGGCTTTTTGACTACGATGCAGGTTGGATTCTCATATATGGCGTCTGTTTTCCACAAAAGACCCGAAGACAATCTTGAGAACCTTTATATCAATAACTTTGGTAAGAAGCTGTATTCAATGTTCTTTGAATATTATACCGAGAACCTCTGGGGCAGACATCCGAGTGAGATCGATGCTTCATGGGGCAAGCAGAGAACCAAGGGCTTGTCTATTTTCGGAATAATAAAGGACTATCTCGGAAGGCTTTTTAAAGTTAAGAACCGTAAGGTCAATACTTCACTTATAGAAGAGTTTAAATATCCTAAGCTCGGCCCCGGTCAGCTCTGGGATGTAACTGCCGATGAGATCAAGAAACTCGGCGGTACGATTATAGTAAATGCCAAGGTTACGGGAATAAGAAAAGACGGCGATCACATAAAGGGAGTATCTTATCTTGTTGACGGTAAAGAGATTGAGATTGACGGAGATGTAGTTATCAGTTCTATGCCGATAAAGGATCTCGTTGCGGGAATGAATGACGTTCCCGAAGATCCCGCAAGAATTGCCGCAGGACTTCCTTACCGTGATTATATGACACTTGGTGTACTTGTTCCGAAGCTCAATCTTGAGAATAAGACCAAGATCAAGACTATCGGAAATATCGTGCCTGATAACTGGGTATATGTTCAGGACAGAAATGTTAAGATGGGAAGATTTCAGATTTACAACAACTGGTCTCCTTATCTGGTAAAAGATCTGAAAAATACAGTATGGGTCGGACTTGAGTATTTCTGCTTTGAAGGCGACAACATGTGGAATATGACCGAAGATGAATTTGCCAAGATGGCAATCGATGAGATGGTAAAGCTTAAACTTATCGACAATGCAGACGAAGTTATCGACTATCATATGGAGAAAGTTAAAAAGGCTTATCCTGCTTACTTTGATACATATGATGAGATGGACAAGCTTATCAAGTATCTTGATACTATCGATAATCTCTATTGTGTAGGCAGAAATGGTCAGCATAGATATAACAATATCGATCATTCAATGTGTACATCCTTTGAGGCTGTTAAGAATATTATAAGTGGAGAGACAGACCGCAGCAATATATGGAACGTTAACACTGAGGAGGAATACCATGAAACATCTACTTCGGAAGAAGCGGATGAGGTGGAAATAGATTGACGATACATAAAATTTTAATGCGGTGCTTTAGGATGATATAGCACCGCATTTTTTAGGAGTATTATGAAAAAAAAGATTAGTATTTTGATCCCCTGTTTTAATGAGGTGGAGAATGTGGAAGGAATTTCCGCAGCAGTTGAAGAAGTT
>Ga0310697_10004679_pt1 | contig 13435 bp, 12 predicted proteins | sample 172DNAGHGlowgp2_FD_203883 | JGI IMG/M metagenome (GOLD analysis project Ga0310697, IMG submission 203883) | Sheep rumen microbial communities from Palmerston North, Manawatu-Wanganui, New Zealand - 1728 DNA GHGlow gp2 (v2) (version 2) | ecosystem: Host-associated > Mammals > Digestive system >...
CACCAAATGGTGGCTTTGGTTTTGGCGGAGACGGTGGGATTCGAACCCACGTGCGCTTTCACGCAAACTGATTTCGAGTCAGCCCCGTTATGACCACTTCGATACGTCTCCAAGCAGAGGGTAGTATACCGTATCAGTTGGAAAAAATCAACGCTTTCTTTGAAAGAATTCCGTGAGCAAAGCGGCGCAGTCCGCTTCCAGGACCCCGCCCCAGGTCTCCACGGAGTGGTAGAACCAATGATCCGTCAAGTCCAACCGGGAGCCGGTGCAGCCGCAGCTTGGGTCGAAAGTACCGAATACCAATCGGGGGAGCTTTAGAAGCACCATAGCTCCGGCGCACATGGCGCAGGGTTCCATGGTCACATAAAGTGTACATCCTGTCAGGGAGCCGAGCTTTTGCTGGGCTTCTTTCAGGGCAAGCACTTCCGCATGCAGCGTGGGATCGTTCTGCTGCCGAGAAAGGTTGTGGGCCCGTGCCACGATCTCGCCGTTCTTGACGACGAGCGCTCCCACCGGAACTTCGTCCTCATCTAAGGCGGCTCTGGCCTCAGTCAATGCTTCCCGCATCCAGCGCTCGTCATTCGTCAAAGCGCAGCACCTCCTCTGTATCGAAGTCGGGGTACTTCACCCGCCAGAGCACCAGTCCGTGAGGCGGGGCCGTGGGCCCGGCGTCCTTCCGGGAGAGGGTGGAGAGGGCTTTTTCCATGCTGTCCGGCGGTATGCGGCCGCTGCCTATGCCCACCATGGTGCCCACCAAAATGCGTACCATGTTGTAGAGAAAGCCGTTTCCCTGGACGGTGTACACAAGAAACCTGCCCTGCTTTTCCCAACGGGACAGGGTGACGGTACGGACGGCAGACTCCACTTCCCGCCCGGTGGACATAAAGGCGGAAAAGTCATGAGTCCCCGGTACAAGGGCGGCGGCCTGCTGCATAATGTCAAGATCCAGGGGCATATAGGCGTGCAAAGAATATTTGCGGGCGAACACGTCCGCGTGGGGACCGGTCTGCACGAAGTACCGATACTGCTTCTCCTTGGCAGAGAAACGGGCATGGAATTCAGGATCGACTTCTTCCGAGAAAAGAACCCGGATATCCGCGGGAAGATGGGTGTTCAGGGCGATGGCGAATTTATCCGCGGCCATGCGCGCGTTCGTGTCGAAATGAGCCACTTGGGCACGGGCATGAACGCCGGAGTCCGTGCGTCCGCTACCCTGAAGACTGGAACGTTCGCCGGTCACATCCAGGATGGCCTGCTCGACGACCTCCTGTACGGCCACGCCGTTGGGCTGTGTTTGCCAGCCCACGTAGTCCGTGCCGTCATATGCGATTATGGTTCGGATGCGCCGCATCTTAGATGAGTCCCGGGAAGAATCCCTGTACCAAGAGGATGAGAGCGAGGAAAGCCACCGTCACCAGAGTTGCCACAAGATCGCCACGGCCCAGCTTCAGCTGGTGGAGCTTGGTGCGCCCCTCGCCGCCGTGGTAGCAGCGGGACTCCATGGCCATGGCCAGCTCGTCCGCCCGTCGGAACGCGGAGACGAACAGGGGGATCAGGATGGGGATCATGGCCTTCGCCCGGGCGATGATGTTGCCCGATTCGAAATCCGCGCCCCGGGCCATCTGCGCCTTCCGTATTTTATCCGCTTCTTCCATGAGGGTGGGGATGAACCGCAGGGCGATGGTCATCATCATGGCCAGCTCATGGGCCGGAAACTTGAACACCTTCAGGGGGGAGAGCATCCGCTCCAAGCCGTCCGTCAGGGCGATGGGAGAGGTGGTGAGGGTCATGATGGATGCGCCGGTCACCAGCAAAATGAGCCGCAGGGAAATAAACACCGCCTGTAGCAGCCCTTCCTCCGTGATTTTGATGAACTTCCAGCTAAAGAGCGTTTTTTCGCCCGGTGTAATGAACAGATTCAGCAGGAACATGAACACCAGCAAAAAGCGGATGGGCTTGATGGCTTTACCAAAGTAGCTGAAGGAGATTTGCCCCAGCCAAAGGCACAGCAGCACATAGGCGAGGGGGACCGAAAACAGGATCAGTGACTTCACCAAAAATACCATGACGATATAGACCAGCATCAGCACGATCTTCGTACGGGGGTCCAGCCGATGGATGCAGGAGTTGCCGGGAATGAATTGGCCCAAGGTGATGTCCGTCATGCCTTCAGCCTCCTCAATAAATACGCTTCCAAATCATCCCGCGTGCAGATATCCCCGGGGGCATCCACGCCCTGCTTTCTGAGCAGCGCTGCCACCCGGCAGGGGGCGGGCAGGGAGAGCCCCATCCCGGCGAGCTCTTCGCTGTGAGAGAAGACAGACTTGGGAGTGTCCAGATACTTGACTTCTCCGTGGTCCATGACCAGAATGCGGTCCGCGTGCCGGGCCACGTCCTCCATGGAATGGGAAACCATGATGATGCTGCAGCCGGTGTCCTGGCGAAGCTTCTCCAGCATGGCAAGGATGCTTTGCCGCCCCTGAGGGTCCAGCCCGGCCATTGGCTCGTCCAACACCAGATATTTGGGTCGCATGGCCAAAATGCCAGCCAACGCCGCCCGCCGCTTTTCACCGCCGGACAGCTCGAAGGGAGATTTCTCACCGAACTTGTCCATGGACAATCCTACCATGGCCATGGCCTCGCTGACACGCAGGGCGATCTCCTCTTCGGAAAGCTTCATATTCTTTGGCCCGAAGCCCACGTCCTCCCGGACCGTGTCCGCAAAGAGTTGATACTCCGGGTACTGGAACACCATGCCTACCAGGGCGCGAATGGCGGGCCGCAGCTTTTTGTCCGCCGTGTCGAGACCGTCTATCAGCACCTTGCCTGAGGTGGGCAGCAGCAATCCGTTGAGATGCTGGACCAGGGTGGTCTTGCCGCAGCCGGTGTGGCCGATGATGGACAAAAACTCGCCCTCGCGTATCTCCAGGGTAATATCCTTCAATACGGGGTTGGACGTGGCGCCGTCGAAATAGGTATGGCAGAGATGATCTATAACAATGGGCATAGGGCCTCCGCAAGTTGTTTGTCTGTCAACACGGAATGGGGGAGGGCGACGCCTGCTTTTTCCAGGTCCTCCCGGATGCGCACGATCTCCGGCACGTCCAGGCCTAAGGCCCTGAGTTCGTCTCCACGTGAAAAGATGTGGGTCGGCACGTCGTCCATGACGATCTCGCCGCCGTTCATGACCACCACCCGATCCGCCAGGACCGCTTCCTCCATATACTGGGTGATCATGATCACGGTCATGCCGTTCTTTCGGTTCAGCTCGCTGACCGTTTGGAGCAGCTCCTCCCGGCCCTTGGGATCCAGCATGGCGGTGGCTTCGTCCAGCACCAGGATTTTCGGCTCCATGGCCAGCATCCCGGCGATGGCGATCCGTTGTTTCTGGCCGCCGGAAAGCCGATGGGCGGCGCTTTCGGCGTAGGCAGTCATACCTACCTTTTTCAAGGCCTCGTCCACCCGAACGCGGATCGCTGGGGAGGGAATGCCCAGATTCTCCGGACCGAAGGCCACGTCCTCCTCCACGATGGTGGTGACCAGCTGGTTGTCCGGGTTCTGAAAGACCATTCCCACCTGCTGCCGGATGGCCAGCAGGTCCGCCTCGCTCCGCGTGTCCAGACCGTTCACCAGCACCTGCCCCTCTGTGGGGAGCAGCAGGCCGTTGATGTGTTTCGACAGGGTGCTCTTGCCGCTGCCGTTATGACCCGCTACCACCAGGAAAATGCCTTCCGGGATGGTAAGGTCGATGCCCTTGAGCGCCTCCGGCCCCTCGTCGTCGTATCGGAATCGTACGCCTTTGAATTCGATCATTTTCTCTCCTCCAAAACTATTTTATTATACCAAGGCGCCGACTATAAAACAAGCCTAAAATAGAGGCTTTGTCATATGGTATACTTTTCGTAAAGATCGGAGGTGGAAACATGCGCACGCTGCTGAAGAATGTGGACACCGTGATCTCCTGCGACGGAGAGGATCGGGTGTATCGGAATACGGACGTATGGTTCAAAGACGGGTTGATCGAGCGGATCGGCCCCTTGGATGAGATTGCGGATCAGGCTTTCGACTGCACGGGGATGCTCCTGTATCCCGGGTTCGTCAACACCCACCACCATCTGTATCAGTACTTCACCCGGAGCCTCGTTCAGGTCCAGGGCATGGAGCTTTTCGACTGGCTCAGAACCCTCTATGAGATATGGAAGAACCTGAACGGAGATACTGTCTATCTCTCCTCCCTGGCGGCCATGGGAGAGCTCATGCGCTACGGCTGCACCACCTGTTTCGATCACCATTATGTTTTCCCCCGCGGCGCCGGGGATCTGATCGCACGGCAGATGGAAGCGGCGGACGCTTTGGGCATTCGGTTCGTTGCCTCCCGTGGCAGCATGGACCTCTCGAAGAAGGACGGAGGTCTGCCGCCGGACAGCGTGGTCCAGACCATCGACGAGATCTTAGCCGACAGCCAGCGTCTCATCGAGACCTGGCATCATCCGGATAAGGATCATATGCATGACATCGTCCTGGCCCCCTGTTCGCCCTTCTCCGTCAGCGGCGATCTCATGCGGGAGAGCGCCAAGCTGGCCCGTGCCTACGGTGTTAGGCTCCATACCCACGTGGGAGAGACAAAAGACGAGGAGAACTATACCTTGTCCCGCTTCGGTATGCGACCTGTAGCTTATATGGAGTCCCTGGGCTGGGTGGGGCCGGATGTATGGTACGCCCACGGCATCCACATGAACGATCAAGAACTGGACCTTCTGGCGGCGACGGGCACGGGGGTCGCTCACTGCCCCAATTCCAACATGAAGCTTCACAGCGGCGTCTGCCGGGTGCCGGATATGCTGAATCGGGGCGTGAAGGTTGGCCTGGCTGTGGACGGGTCCGCCAGCAACGATGGCAGCAACATGTTGGATGAGATCAGGACCGCCTTCCTGCTCCACCGCCTCACCTGGGGCGAGCAGGCGCCCACAGGTTATGAGCTCTTAAAGCTCGCCACCGTAGGCAGCGCCGCTCTTTTGGGACGGACCGATATCGGCTCCATCGAGGCGGGGAAGCGGGCTGACTGCTTCCTGATCCAAAAGGAGCAGCCGGACCTCTTGTGCGCGGAGCTGGATCCAAGGGACCTTTTTGGAAACGTGGGCTATCACAAGCCCTGCGACATGGTTTTTGTGAACGGAGAGCTTACGGTCCAAAGAGGGCAGCTTTTGGGAGTGGACGAGGATCGGTTATATCATGAGGGGAGAAATGAGATCGATCGCCTTTTGAGATGAATCCACAGGCCCTTGTGACCCGTTCACAGGCCGGTCACAACATGTTGAATGAGCCATGACGGAAAATTGAATGAGCCATGAATCATTTTTGAACGCTCCTTAAACAATATTTATAGATACTCACAAGCATTCAAAACCTATACAGCCCGGACTGAATAGATACCCGCAAAAGTGAATAGCCAAAACCGCGGCGGCCCGCCTTTTGGGGGCCGCTTTTAGATTTTTCCACAGGGTTTATTCATCGCATACCCAAAATGGAAGCAAGATGTTGTATTCATTTCGGGCGGTTGACACTACATATGGCAGTAGGTATACTGCAGCTGCAAGGATACAGCAGGAGGGGCGTATGATTCGACAGATCAAAAAGCGTGACGGACGCATCGAATCCTTCGATCAGGAAAAGATCAAAAACGCCATATGGAAGGCGGCCAAAGCCGTGGGCGGCACCAACGAGGCCATCGCAGAGGATCTGACCGATCAGGTGGTGGAGATCGTCTCCAACCGGTTTACGGACGCTATCCCTGAGGTGGAAGATATTCAGGACGCGGTGGAGAAGGTCCTCATCGAGAACGGCCACGCCCGGACCGCCAAAGCTTACATCCTCTATCGGGAGAAGCGCCGGACCACCCGGGAGATCAACGCTATGATCGGCGCCACCATCGACATGTTCGCCGATTATCTGGACGACAAGGACTGGGGCACCAAGGAAAACGCCAACATGCAGCGGAGCGTCAACGGCCTCAATAACTACGTCCGGGAGTCCTTCACCAAGAAATACTGGCTCTATAAGGTCTATCCCGAGGACGTGCGCCAGGCCCACGAATCCGGCGACGCCCATATCCATGACCTTGGCTTCTTCGGCCCCTATTGCGCGGGCTGGGACCTTCGGCAGCTGTTGATGGACGGCTTCGGCGGCGTGGAGGGCAAGGTGGAATCCAGCCCCGCCCGGCACCTTCGCTCGTTCCTCGGTCAGGTGGTCAACTCCACCTTCACCACCCAGGGCGAGACCGCCGGCGCCCAGGCCTGGTCCTCCTTCGATACCTACTGCGCTCCCTTCATCTATTATGATCACATGACCTTCGAGCAGGTGAAGCAGTGCCTGCAGGAATTCGTCTTCAACATCAACGTACCCACCCGCGTGGGGTTCCAATGCCCCTTCTCCAACCTGACCTTCGATATCAAGGTTCCCAAGACGCTGCGGGAGGAGCCCGTCATCATCGGCGGCGAATACATGGACAGGACCTACGGCGACTTCCAGAAGGAGATGGACCTCTTCAACCAGGCCTTCTGCGCCGTCATGCTGGAGGGGGATTCCAAGGGCCGTGTGTTCACGTTCCCCATCCCCACCATCAACATCACCCGGGATTTCGATTGGAACAGCCCCGTGGTCAACAGCTTCATGGAGATCACCTGCAAGTACGGCATCCCTTACTTCGCCAACTACGTGAATTCCGATCTCTCCCCGGAGGACGCGGTGAGCATGTGCTGCCGGCTGCGCCTCGATAAACGGGAGCTTCGCAAGCGGGGCGGCGGCCTTTTCGGCAGTAACCCCATGACGGGCAGCATCGGCGTGTATACCGTGAACCTGCCCCGGATCGGCTATCTTGCCACCAATAAGGAGGACTTCTTCGCCCGCCTCAAGCGCGTGGCAGAGCTGGGCAAGGTTTCTTTGGAGATCAAGCGCAAGATCATCGAGCACCAGACGGACCGGGGACTGTATCCCTATTCCGCTCACTACCTTCGGAACGTGAAGGCCCGCACCGGGGAATACTGGTACAACCACTTCAACACCATCGGCCTCGTGGGCATGAATGAAGCCTGCCTCAACTTCCTGGGGAAGGACATCGGCAGCAAGGAAGGCCTCGCTTTCTCCCTGGAGGTCATGCACTTCCTTAGAGATCTCATGGTGGAGTTCCAGGAGGAGACGGGCCACAGCTACAACCTGGAGGCCACCCCCGCCGAGGGCACCAGCTACCGCCTGGCCCGGCTGGACAAGGAGAAGTACCCCAACATCATCCAGAGCGGCCACGACGAGCCCCAGTACACCAACAGCACCCAGCTGCCCGTGACCTACACCGACGACATCTTCGAGTGCATGGACCTGCAGGACGAATTGCAGTCTTTGTACACCGGCGGTACGGTACAGCATCTGTACTTGGGCGAACGGATCAACGACGTGGAGACGGTGAAGGACCTGATCCGTACCATCTTCACCAAATATAAGATGCCCTACATCTCCATCACGCCCACCTTCTCCATCTGCGAGGAGCACGGCTATATCTCCGGCGAGCATTTCTCCTGCCCGGAGTGCGGCAAGCCCACGGAGGTGTGGAGCCGAGTGGTGGGCTACCTTCGCCCCGTGCAGAACTTCAACGCCGGAAAGAAGGAGGAATACGTCCTTCGAAAGAAGTTCGTCCTGGACGAACAGGAGCTGGTCCACGAGCAGAAAGCCTGTTAAACAAAAACACGAAGAGCCGGGTGTAGCCCCGGCTCTTTTGCTGTCTGGCGTTTTATTTCAGGGTGAAGGTGAGGGCGTATTGAGGGAATTCGGTCCGCTGGAACTTATGCCCCATGTAGGCGCCGTCATCCGTCTTGGGGTTCTCCGTGCGCACGTCGAGGGGCAGTTCCACATAGGCGTTGTTGGGGCCCTCGAACCCGCTCACATATCGCAGCACGGGGATCAGTGTCACGGTCTTGATCTCCCTGATGGTCTCCAGGTCCAGTCCTCGTATATCCACGATATGGAAGGTCAACGTGCCGTCGTCGTTGGGGGTCAGGCCGAAGCCACCGTGATACCAGTTGCCCTCCTGGCCGTCGATCAAAACCTTGAAGTCGATGGGCAGCATGGACACCAGGTTGGTCCAGGCCTTCCGGGCGTTCCCCTGCATGCTGTCGGGCAGGGTGATTCGCACGTCCAGATCGTAGATGCCCAGATCGTCCCCGTGGGCGCCGGGCAGAGCCTCCATGGTCATGCCGTCCAGGGACGCGGAGCAGTTGGTGAACACCTGCAGCGCATTGTTCCAGTCCGTAGCCGGCTGGGTGTGGTCATTTTTATCCACCAACTCCATATAGGTGAGGATGGTGTCGCCCTGCCAGACCACCTTCTCCGTTCCGGCTTCCACCGCCCGGGGCTCGTTGCTCTGGTATCCGGTCACATTGAACCGCACGGTGCCGATCTCAGCGTTCAGCAGCTCCGTGGCGGGCAGGTCGTAATCCTCCTCCACGAACACCTTGAAATAGGCCTTGGCGGTGACCATGCCGTTTTCGTCCGCGTTCTTATCCAGTATCTCTCGTCCTTCGGCCATCTCCGTATAGGCGACGATCTCGTTCTTCTCCAGGAAGGCCTGGTTCATGCGATCGATCTCGGCCACTTCCGCCGGGCTCAGGTCGTCCCAATGGAAGTTTTTCGCTTCCAGGGCTGCCCAGTGAGCCTTGAAGGCCTCCGTTTCGGACTGATCCAGGAAGCCGGACATTCTGGACCCGTCGTTGAACACCAATAGGAGCTCCGACGTGGGCCGCCAATACATCTCTTTCGTGCCGGAAAGGTATTCTTCGCCCGGGCCGCCTTCAAAGAAATCATACATGCGCTTCGGGTCCACCTTCACCAGGGTGGCGCCGCCGCCGGTCCAGCTGTCCAACAGAGGCAGGGCCGCTGTACCACCCAGTCGAAGCGATACATAGGCAGTGTACCCGTCAAAGAGGGTGTCGCCTACGGTGATTTTCACGTCCTTATTGAGCAGCTCCGCCACCTGCAGGGCCCCTTCACTGTTCACGGCTTTTGAATCGGTGCGGTCGATATCGATCACATTCACCTGTGTGTCCTCCGGTTGTGCGGTGGTGATCATATTATCCAACACAGGGATGGAGGGTCGGGCAGAGGGGTCCGCCGTCAGATAATCCTGGGGCCGGGAGATGATCCCCAGCCAGGAAAGGACCTCTGCTCGGGTGGAGGGGATGGCCATGACGGTGGTGACGAACAACACCAGAATGGCTGCCGCCACCATGTTCGCCCGCCGCCAGGGGAAGCCGGCGGTTTCCCGCGCCTTCTTGGGCTCCCGTGCGATCTGTTCATCCAGTGCCGCCTTGACGGCCTTTCCGTCCAGCAGCGACAGGTTCAATGCTCTATGGTAGAATCTCGTTTCTTTCATGCTCTTACCTCCCAGACTCCGAATCCGCATCCTCCGCCGTCAGATATTGCCGGATGGCGTTCCGCCCTCGAAACAGGCGGCTCTTGACGGCTTCCGCTCCCATGCCCAGCTCCTTGGCGATCTCCGAGATGGTCATCTCGTACCCGTAGTACAGCACGAAGATCCGATAGGTATCCCGGGGCAGGCGCTTGGCTTCCATCAGGATATCCTCCGCCAGGGCCCGGTCCAGTACATCGTCCTCAAAGACCCAGTCGTCCTTGAGCCGCTCCTGGGGCACGTCCTCCAGGGGGCGTACGGCGTGCTTCTCCCGCTCGGCGTACTGCTCGATGATCTCCCGCTTCAGCATCTTCAGCAAAAACGCCTTGGGGAACAGCACGTCCAGATGACCGTACCGCTCGATGCGGCGGTAGAAGCTGAGGTACACGTTCTGCAGGGCGTCCTCCGCGTCCGTGGGGTCGCTGAGGTGCACGATGGCGTACCGGAGCAGGGGCCGGTATGTGGATTCGTAGATTCGATCAAAGTATTGTTGATCCATGCTTCTTTCTCTTTCTGTAAGCGCTTACACCCATATAGAGCGAAAAGAGGAAACTTTGGTTGCGTGAAAGGATGAAAAAACGCAGCCCGCTTTCACAGGCTGCGCCATAGGTAGAGAGGTTTGATTTACGCTTTGCCGTTGCAGCCCAGCACGTTGATGAGCTTGTGGGTGACCATGGCCTTGATGGCTTCCCGGCCGGGCTTGAGGTACTGGCGAGGATCAAAGTGATCCGGATGCTCCACGAAGTGCTTACGGATGCAGGCAGTCAACGCAAGGCGCAGATCGGAGTCGATGTTGATCTTGCACACGGCCATACGGGCCGCTTCCCGGAGCTGCTCCTCGGGGATGCCCACGGCGTCGGGCATCTTGCCGCCGCACTCGTTGATGATCTTGACGAACTCCTGGGGCACGGAGGAGGAGCCGTGGAGCACGATGGGGAAGCCAGGCAGGCGCTTTTCCACCTCGCGGAGGATGTCGAACCGGAGGGGCGGGGGCACCAGCTTGCCGTCGGCGTCCCGGGTGCACTGGGCGGCGGTGAACTTGTAGGCACCGTGGCTGGTGCCGATGGCGATGGCCAGGGAGTCCACGCCCGTGCGGGTCACGAAGTCTTCCACTTCCTCGGGGCGGGTGTAGGAGGAAGCCTCGGCGGAAACGTTGACCTCATCCTCGATGCCAGCCAGAGTGCCCAGCTCGCCCTCGACGACCACGCCGTGATCGTGGGCGTATTCCACCACTTTGCGGGTCAGGGCCACGTTCTCCTCATAGGGTTTGCTGGAGCCGTCGATCATGACGGAGGAGAAACCGCCGTCGATGCAGCTCTTGCACAGCTCAAAGCTGTCGCCGTGATCGAGATGGACCGCGATGGGCAGATCAAAACCGGCGGTCTGCTCCGCATCCTCGATGGCGGCCTCGATGAGCTTCATGAGGTACACGTGCTTGGCATAGGCACGGGCGCCCTTGCTGACCTGGAGGATCAGGGGGGCGTGTTGCTCGATAGCGGCCTCGGTGATGCCCTGGATGATCTCCATGTTGTTTACGTTGAACGCGCCGATGGCGTAGCCGCCGTCATAGGCTTTCTTAAACATTTCTTTGGTGGTTACGATTGCCATAAATAGTCTCCTTTATAGTTATTTCATTTTTTTACATTATATCAGCGGCACAAGAAAAATGCAACTGTAACAAAACTGCAAAAACTCCCGCTGAGGTTTGCTTTACGGGCGGTGAACTGGTATACTTTTCCTATAAATGTTTTAGGAGGCTACGGCGCATGGCTGAGGGAAAAAAGATTTCTCTGATTGTTCCGGTCTATTATGAGGAGGAGGTGCTGCCCATCGCCTATCCCCGCATGAAGGCGGCCATGGAAAAGACGGGCTATGCCTATGAGATCATCTTCATCAACGACGGCAGCCGGGACGGCACCATGAAGATCCTGCGCAGGATAGCCGCTGAGGACAAGCTGGTCAAGGTCCTGTCCTTCTCCCGCAATTTCGGCCACCAGCTGGCCGTCACCGCGGGCATGGACGAAGCCGACGGCGACGCCTTGGTCATCATCGACGCCGATCTGCAGGACCCGCCGGAGCTGATTCCCGATATGGTGAAGATGTGGGAACAGGGAGCCGACATCGTTTACGGCAAGCGGAAGAAGCGGGAAGGGGAGACCTTCTTTAAAAAGTTCACCGCAGCCTGCTACTATCGGCTGCTCACGTCCATGAGCGCCTATCCGATCCCCCTCGACACCGGAGACTTCCGCCTGATCGGTCGGAATGTGGCCGACGTGTTCCTGAAAATGCGGGAGCACAGCCGATTCCTGCGGGGTATGTCTGCCTGGATGGGATTTGAGAGCGTACCCATCGAATACGTTCGTCATGAGCGGGCTGCGGGAAAGACCAAATATACTTTGAAGAAGATGATAAAGTTCGCGCTGGACGGGATCACAGGCTTTTCCACCAAGCCGCTGACCATGCCTCTGTACATCGGCGGGGGAGTCATGTGCCTGTCCCTTCTGGGCTTTATCGCGGTGCTCGTCGCGGCCTGTACCGTTGGAGCGGCCGCCTGGCTTTGGGGGCTTTGCGGCGTCTGTCTGCTCCTGGGAATAGTTCTGCTCTTCATGGGGATCCAGGGAGCGTATATCGGCCGCATCTTCGAGGAATCCAAGGGAAGACCCCTGTATATCATCGCGGAAAAACTTAATGCAGAAAAAGCATCCGCAGACCAAAAATAATTATATTTTTCTGTTGAAAACAGAAACATCGTAGTATATAATAGCTGCGACAAAATAAAAGGAGGCTACTATGGCTATTAAAGTTGCAATCAACGGATTCGGCCGCATCGGCCGTCTTGCGTTCCGTCAGATGTTCGGCGCAAAGGGATATAAGATCGTTGCCATCAACGATCTGACCAGCCCCGCCATGCTCGCACACCTTCTGAAGTACGACACCGCTCAGAAGGGCTATTGCGGCGTGATCGGCGAGAATAAGCATACCGTTACTTCCAAGGAGCCCGTGTTCGAAGAAGACGGCAAGACCATCAAGATCCCCGGCTCCATCACCGTGGACGGCACGGAGATCACTATCTATGCCGAGCCCAAGGCGGAAAAGCTCCCTTGGAAAAAGCTGAAAGTGGACGTGGTGCTGGAGTGCACCGGCTTCTACACCAGCAAGGCTAAGGCCCAGGCGCACATCGACGCCGGCGCCAAGAAGGTCGTCATTTCCGCCCCCGCCGGCAACGACCTGCCCACCATCGTGTACAACGTCAATAACGACATCCTTACCAAGGAGGACAAGATCATCTCCGCTGCCAGCTGCACTACCAACTGCCTGGCGCCCATGACCAAGGCCCTCAACGATAACTTCCCCATCGTTTCCGGCATCATGACCACTGTCCACGCCTACACCGGCGACCAGATGATCCTGGACGGTCCTCATAAGAAGGGCGATCTGCAGCGCGCCCGCGCCGGCGCCGCCAACATCGTGCCCAACAGCACCGGCGCCGCCAAGGCCATCGGCCTGGTCATCCCCGAGCTCAACGGCAAGCTGATCGGCTCTGCCCAGCGCGTCCCCGTGGCCACCGGTTCCACCACCATCCTGGTGGCGGTCGTCAAGGGCAAGGATATCACCAAGGAAGCGGTCAATGCGGCCATGAAGTCCCAGACCAGCGAGTCCTTCGGCTACACCACCGAGAAGCTCGTTTCCTCCGACATCATCGGCATGACTTACGGCTCCCTGTTCGATGCCAATCAGACCATGGTCCAGAAGATCGACGACGACACCTATCAGGTGCAGGTCGTGTCCTGGTACGACAACGAGAACAGCTACACCAGCCAGATGGTCCGCACCATCAAGTACTTCGCGGAGCTGAAGTAATCCACTCCACGGGGCTGATCTGACAGAGCTCAGGTCAGCCCCGTTTTCTTTTGTGCGGGAAACGGAAGAAAGCGGACACCGGCATCGCGCATCTGACCGTGATTCCCTGCGGAACGCCGA
>Ga0310697_10004682_pt1 | contig 13431 bp, 15 predicted proteins | sample 172DNAGHGlowgp2_FD_203883 | JGI IMG/M metagenome (GOLD analysis project Ga0310697, IMG submission 203883) | Sheep rumen microbial communities from Palmerston North, Manawatu-Wanganui, New Zealand - 1728 DNA GHGlow gp2 (v2) (version 2) | ecosystem: Host-associated > Mammals > Digestive system >...
AATTTTCAACTTTCAATTTTCAATTTTCAACTGCCCCCCTCCCCCCTCGACACCTCTAAACCCGTCGTTTCGACACCAAACCGAAGCCCCGCTTTTTATTTTATTTCCGTGTACAACATTTTTTACAATGCCGCGTTAAAGAGGGCATGAGACAATACTTAGACCTGTTGCAACACGTGCTCGACCACGGCACCGAACGCTTGGACCGCACTGGTACCGGCACCATCGGCGTCTTCGGCTACCAGATGCGCTTCCACTTGGCCGACGGCTTCCCGGCCCTGACCACCAAGAAGTTGCACCTGCGCTCCATCATTCACGAGCTCCTGTGGTTCCTCCGTGGCGACACCAACATAAAATACCTGAAAGACAACGGCGTATCCATCTGGGACGAATGGGCCGACGCCAACGGCGACCTCGGCCCCGTCTACGGCTCGCAGTGGCGCTCCTGGCCCGACGGCCGCGGCGGCACCATCGACCAGATTGCCAACGTCGTCGACGAAATCAAGCGCAACCCCTACAGCCGACGCCTCATGGTGACCGCCTGGAACCCCGCCGAAATCCACGACATGGCCCTCCCGCCATGCCACTGCCTCTTCCAGTTCTATGTCGACGGCGGTCGCCTCAGCTGCCAGCTCTACCAGCGCTCGGCCGACATCTTCCTCGGCGTCCCGTTCAACATCGCCTCCTACGCACTGCTCACCATGATGATGGCCCAGGTCTGCGACCTACAGCCCGGCGACTTCGTCCACACCTTCGGCGACGCCCATATCTACCGCAACCACCTCGACCAGGTGCACCTCCAGCTCACACGCGACCCGCGGCCCCTGCCCACCATGCGCATCAACCCCGACGTCAAAGACATCTTCAGCTTCCGCTACGAAGACTTCACCCTCGAAAACTACAACCCCTACCCCCACATCAAAGGAGAAGTGAGCGTATGACAACCCCCGACAAAAAACCGGCACCCCGCAACAGGACCCTCTCCGTCTCCCCCGACGAGAAAGCAGTCCTCATGCAACGGCTCGTCGACCTGCAGCAGCTGGCGGACCACGGCTCCTTCACCGACCGCACCGTCAACGCCGACCTCATGGCCGCTCTGCCACTTTTGCCGGACCACTTTGCCGACCTTGTCATCATCGACCCTCCATACAACCTCACCAAAGACTTCAACGGCAACAAGTTCACCTCGCGCTCCGAGGCCGACTACGCCGCCTACCTGCGGCAGTGGCTGCCACAGGTCGTGGCCAAACTCAAGGATGGTGGCTCCCTCTACCTCTGCGGCGACTGGAAATGCACCGCCGCACTGCAGGAAGCCCTCTCCGAGCACCTCCACATCATAAACCGCATCACCTGGCAGCGCGAGAAAGGACGCGGCGCACTGAACAACTGGAAGAACTGCATGGAGGACATCTGGTTCGCCGTCAAAGACCCCAGGCACTACTACTTCGACGTCGAAGCCGTCAAGATGAAACGCCGCGTCGTGGCACCCTACCGCGTCGGCGGCAAGCCCAAAGACTGGGACGAGACCGACGACGGCAACTACCGCACCACCTACCCCTCCAACTTCTGGGACGACATCAGCGTCCCCTTCTGGTCGATGCCCGAAAACACCGACCACCCCACTCAGAAACCCGAGAAACTCATCGCGAAACTCATACTCGCATCCTCGCGCCAGGGCGACATGGTCTTCGACCCCTTCCTGGGCAGCGGCACCACAAGCGTGGTGGCGAAAAAACTGGGACGCCACTTCTGCGGCGTCGAGATAAACACCGACTACTGCTGCTGGGCCGAGAAGCGGCTCGCCATGGCATCCACCGACTCAACCATACAAGGCTTCTCCGACGGAGTCTTCTGGGAGAGGAACAGTTCCCGTGTACGGAACAAAAGCAGAAAGATTAAGAATTAGACAACAATGAGCGACAACAAACATACCTGGTGCATCATCATGGCCGGCGGCATCGGAAGCCGATTCTGGCCCGTGAGCCGCACGGACAACCCCAAGCAGTTCATCGACGTCATGGGGGTCGGCCGCACCATGCTGCAACTCACCTTCGAGCGCATGGAACGCATCTGCCCGCGCGACCACATCGTCATCGTCACCGGCGAACAGTACGCCGCACGCGTGCGCGAACAGCTGCCCGGTCTACTGCCTCACCAGGTGCTCGCCGAGCCGCTGCGCCGCAACACAGCACCCTGCATCGCCTACGCCGCCTCCGTCATCGGACAGATGGACCACGAGGCCACACTCGTCGTCTCGCCAGCCGACCACGCCATCTTCAACCAGGATTGCTTCGAGGCCGACCTTCGGCAGGCCGTCCAGGCCGTGGCCTCCCACGACTGGATCATCACCCTCGGCGCTCAGCCCGTAAGGCCCGACACAAGCTACGGATACATACAGTTCCACGACGAACCCTCCACACCAGAGGCCGCCAACCTGCACCCCGTCGTGACCTTCACCGAAAAGCCACCCGTCGAAATGGCTCGCCAGTTCATCGCCAGCGGCGAATTCTTCTGGAACACCGGCCTCCTCGTCTGGCGGCTGCCTGTGCTCAAAGAGGCCTACCGACGCTTCCTGCCCGCCATCGCCGAAAGCTTCTTCGGATTCAACGTCATGACCCCCGCCGCCGAGCTGGAACGCGTCTACTCCCTCTGCGAGGCCGTCAGCGTCGACAACGGCATCATGGAAAAAGCCGACAACGTGCACGTGCTCACCGCCTCCTTCGGCTGGAGCGACGTCGAAACCTGGGACTCCCTCTACGACGTGGCTCACCACGACACTAACGGCAACGCCATCCTCAGCGGCAACGTATTCACCTACGACTCCCGCAACTGCCTCGTCGTCATACCCAACGACCCCACCAAGACCGTCGTCCTCGAAGGCCTCGACGGCTACATCGTCGCCGCCAGCGACGACACACTCATGGTCTGCCGCCGCCGCAACGAAGACCTCGTCTTCCGCTTCGCCAGCGACGTCGAACTGAAAAAACTCATCGACAAAAAATGAATACCTTGACACGGGAAGAGAAAATAAAACGGCTGTCCGAAGTCTCCAGAAGGGTATTACCGGAAGACGCCGAGGCATGGCTCTTCGGCTCGCAGGCCCGCGGCACCGCACAGCGCGACTCCGACTGGGACGTGCTCGTAATCCTCGCCAAAGAGGACCTGCTTCACACTGACTTCGCCTCCTACGCCTACCCGTTCATCGAAGCCGGATGGGACATCGACGCCATGGTCAGCCCTATTCTGCTGACAAAGAAAGACTGGGAAGCCAGCAGCTTCACCCCGTTCTATAAAAACGTAACCAACGACCGCATTGCACTATGAGCCTATCCGATGAAGAAAGATTCGCCCTCGTAAGCTACCGCTCATCAAACCGGCCGAAGAAATGATAAACACAATCGACACACTGATAAAAGAGAAAAACAAAAAATAACACTGACATGAAACGTTACGAGATCAAGCAACTGCTGAAAGAAGACGTGAGCGCCCTCCTGGGCACCACAATATGTGTAAAAGGCTGGGTGCGAACCAAGCGCGGCAACAAGAACGTTGCCTTCCTGGCTGTCAACGACGGTAGTATCATCCACAACATACAGGTGGTGGCCGACCCCGCCCGCTTTGAAGAGGAGCTGAAGCGCATCACCACGGGCGCCTGCATCGGCGTGGAGGGCAAGCTCGTAGAGAGCCAGGGAAGCGGCCAGGCCGTCGAGGTGCAGGCCGAGAGCATCGTCGTCTACGGCGAGGCCGACCCCAACACCTACCCACTGCAGAAGAAGGGCCACAGCATGGAGTTCCTGCGCGAGATAGGCCATCTGCGCCTGCGCACCAACACCTTCGGCGCCGTCATGCGTCTGCGCCACAACATGGCCATGGCCATCCACACCTTCTTCCACGAGCGCGGCTTCTTCTACTTCCACACGCCGCTCATCACCGCCAGCGACTGCGAGGGCGCCGGCGAGATGTTCCACGTTAGCACCCTCGACCCCGAGAACCCGCCCCGCAAGGAGGACGGCACCATCGACTGGGAGCAGGACTTCTTCGGCAAGTACACCGCCCTCACCGTCAGCGGTCAGCTCGAAGGCGAGCTGGGCGCCACCTCGCTGGGCAAGATCTACACCTTCGGCCCCACCTTCCGCGCCGAGAACAGCAACACGCCGCGCCACCTGGCCGAGTTCTGGATGATTGAGCCGGAGATGGCCTTCTACCAGATGGACGAGCTGACGGCCCTTGAGGAGGAGTTCATCAAATACTGCGTCCGCTGGGCCCTCGACCACTGCATGGACGACCTGGAGTTCCTCAACAAGATGATTGACAACGGCCTCATCGAGCGCCTGAAGAGTGTGGTGGACACCGAGTTTGTGCGCCTGCCCTACACTGAAGGCATCAAGATCCTGGAAGAGGCCGTCGCCAAGGGCCACAAGTTTGAGTTCCCGGTGAGCTGGGGCGTCGACCTGGCCTCGGAGCACGAGCGCTTCCTCGTCGAGGAGCACTTCAAGAAACCCGTCATCATGATCGACTACCCAAAGGAGATCAAGGCCTTCTACATGAAGCTCAACGACCACGTAGAGGAGGAAGGTAAGCGTCAGGGCTTCTCAGGCCTTACCGTGCAGGGCACCGACGTGCTCTTCCCGCAGATTGGCGAGATCATCGGTGGCAGCGTCCGCGAGGAGAACTACGACAAGCTGATGGGCCGCATCACCGAGCTCAACATCCCGATGAAGGACATGTGGTGGTACCTCGACACACGCCGCTACGGCAGCTGCCCGCACGCCGGCTTCGGCCTGGGCTTCGAGCGCCTGCTGCTCTTCGTCACCGGCATGGCCAACATCCGCGACGTCATCCCCTTCCCCCGCACCCCCAAGACCGCCGAGTTCTAAAAAAACGATGGCAATCGTCGCAACTGATAATCAGGGCTACGGCCAACTGGTAAGCGACATCGGAACACTGCTTTCCGATGCACGTAAACAGCTGGCCGTGGCTGTCAACAATGTGTTGGTCGAGACCTACTGGCACATCGGCAAACATATTGTAGAGTATGAGCAGAACGGCAACGAGCGTGCCGAATACGGCAGCGGACTGCTCAACCGCCTGTCGCACGATCTGACGGAGCGGTATGGGCGGGGTTTCAGCAAGAGCAATATCCTTTACATGAGGAAGTTCTATATGGTCTTCCCAAAAAGTGAGACAGTGTCTCACCTTTTGTCAATACGGTATTCCCAAATAGCACGACACTGTCGTGCAAATTGAGTTGGAGTCATTACCAGGAAATCCTCAAGCTCGACGACCCGCTGGAAATCAGATTCTACGTACGCGAATGTGAGAATGCCCACTGGAGCGTGCGGGAACTGAAACGGCAACGCGACAGTATGCTCTTTCACCGCCTGGCGTTGAGCAAAGACAAGGCCGGAGTGCTTGAACTCGCCAACAAGGGCATAGAACTACAGAAAGCGGAGGACATTCTGCACGACCCGTATGTGCTGGAGTTCGCCGGCTTGCCCGACATGATTCAATACAAAGAGGGCGACCTGGAAGAGTCGCTGATGCAGAATATGAGCCGCTTCCTGCTGGAACTGGGCAAGGGATTTGCTTTCTTCGGCCGGCAATACCGCATTAGTCTCGGCGGGCGGCACATGTACGTCGACCTTGTATTCTATAACGTGATACTCAAATGCTTTGTCTTGATCGACCTGAAGCGTGGCGAGGTAAAACATGAGGATGTCGGACAGATGAACCTCTACCTTAACTACTTCAGGCATGAGGTATCTGGCGAGGACGACAATGAGCCGATAGGTATTGTCCTTGGCACCGCAGGCGACCGCCTGACGATGCAATACGCCATGGAGGGCATCAGCAACCAACTGTTCGTCAGCCGCTACCAGCTATACCTGCCCTCGCGGGAACAATTGGAAGGCGAGCTATCACGTCTGCTGCAACAAGGAAAATAAACAACAAAATGAGAGTGCGCCCCGCGAATGCGGGGCGCACTCTTTATACTTAATAAAACATTATGCTTACAGCACAACTTTGGCTTACTTGACGATAATCTTGCAAGCACCTTGTCCCTTGCGGCTGCGGGCGCCAATTATATGCATACCGCTGCCGAGGTCGGCGGCGCGAAGTTGCACCTCACGCTGGCCGGGCTGCACGGCGATGCTCTTCACCACTTGGCCCACATTATTGACAACCTGCACCTCGGTGGCGTTGTTGTCCTCAGCCAGCTCTACGGTGATGGTCTGGCTGCGGTTGGCGACGGAGGGGAATACGCTGATGGGCAGGCTGCCCTCCACGCGGGCGATGCTTTGCGTCTGCTGGTTGATGCGGTAAAATGCATATTTGCCTTCCTCGTTGACGGTGTTGTACTCATGTACAACAAGGTAGAATGCGCCACCCCACCGGAGTACATTAATTCCTTCTGCTTCATTTTCTTCATCGCTCCAGATCCTTACGTATCCGAAATTGGTATTTTCCGGGGCTTCAATGGTGAACAAAACGGTGCCACTCATGGTTACCGCTTCGAGCTTTGTGATATCGGCAATGGTGTAAGTTCCCCATTCATCTGACTCAGTGCGTTCATTGGTGGCGGTGTATCTGATGTACTCAAACTCCGCGTCGTTGTTGAAAAGGGCTTGGCTGAAAAGCAGATCCTGACTGTTGACATATGCATCAACGGGGTTATCCAGATTAAAATAACGGAACCTCATACCCCTCTCCGGGCGCTGCATCTCGGTTGCTGTAAGATTGTTGTCGTAGAATATAATAACGTCATCATTATAATTATAGTCAGACAGCAACGCTACACCGTTACTTGTCAATTCGGCAGGGAGGTAGTTTTGATCTATATCGTCTGTCGCTCCGATGCGTGTCTGTGCATTTACTGCTGCTACCGTCACTGTGGCCAGTGCGGCCATCATTAATACTTGTTTTTTCATTGTTGTGGTAATTTTATAAGGTTTTTGTGCATTATTGCCATGTTCCAATGGTTCGCTCCCGTTGGTCGCGTTCCATAAAAAAGGTACGGTTCATTCCGTCTGCCTTACAGGTTTACCACAACCTTCCTTATCCAACGGGTGTCCGTACCATAAAGCACAAACATCCCAACGGATAAGGGATAGGATGAAGAACTAATCATCTTCAAGGTGGTAATTTGTAAGGCAATTGAGCTTCTTCTTGTCGGATGCTTACTCTCGCAAACGACGGTGCAAAGATACGCACTTTCTGCGACATGGCAAAATATTTATCAAATCACACATAAAAAAATCTGCACCCTATACTGGATGGGGTGCAGACTGTATTGGTATGTGTGTGCTCTCCTTACTGCAGCTTTGCGAGGGCTTCTTTGATGCGGCGGAGGGCTTCGCGCAGAAGGTCTTCGCTGGTGGCGTAGCTGAGGCGGATGCAGCTGTCGTCGCCGAAAGCGCTGCCCATCACCGTGGCCACATTGGCCTCGTTGAGAAGGTAGAAGGCCATGTCGGTGCTGTTCTCAATCTTCTTGCCGTTGAAGCTCTTGCCGTAGTAGGAGCTGCAGTCGGGGAAGAAATAGAAGGCACCCTGCGGCAGACGCACTTTGAGCCCCGGAATGTCGCACAGCAGCTTGTAGACCATGTCGCGGCGCTGCTGGAAGATGTTGCGCATGTCGATGATGTCCTTGCTGGTCTTGGGGTCCATGAGCATGGCGCACACGGTAGCCTTCTGGGCTATGGAGCAGGTGGCACTGGTCACCTGGCCCTGCAGCTTGTTGGCTGCCTTGGCAATGACGGTGGGGGCGGCGATGAAGCCGATACGCCATCCGGTCATAGCGAAGCCCTTGGCCACGCCGTTGACGGTGATGACACGGTCTTTCACCTCCGGGAACTGGGCTATGCTCTCGTGTTTGCCCACGAAGTTGATGTGCTCGTATATCTCGTCGGCCATGACGAAGAGGTTCTCGTGGCGGGCCACCACCTCGGCTATGCCTTTCAACTCCTCCTTGGTGTAGAGCATGCCGGTGGGGTTCGAGGGGCTGCTGAACATGATGAGCTTGGTGCGCGGCGTGATGGCGGCCTCGAGCTGCTCGGGGGTCACCTTGAAGTCATTCTCGAGCTTGGTCTTCACGAAGACACACTTGCCCTCGGCCAGACGGACAAACTCCTTGTAGCTCACCCAGAACGGCGTGGGGATGATAACCTCGTCGCCCGGGTTGATCAGGCACTGCACCACCTGGAAAAGGCTCTGCTTGGCACCCGTCGAGACGACAATCTGCTCGGGCTTGTACTCCAGCCCGTTGTCGCGGCGGAACTTCTCGCAGATGGCCTCGCGCAGGTCAGGGTAGCCCGGCACCGGAGGATAGTGGGTGAAGTTGTCGTCGATAGCCTTCTTGGCTGCCTCTTTCACCACCTCGGGAGTGTTGAAGTCCGGCTCGCCTATCGAAAGGCTGATGACATCTTTGCCCTGGGCTTTGAGCTCGCGGGCCTTGGCGGTCATGGCGAGAGTCTCGCTCTCGGCCATATTCATGATTCTGTTGGAGAGTATTTCCATGTTTGTAAATATTTTGAAAGTGCAAAGGTACACAAAAAAAACAACATGGCAGAATAAAATTACCGCATCCTCATAAAAAAAGGCCCGCAGACTTCCGTCTGCGGGCCGTCGCGCCGTGACCCTGCTGCGACTCGAACGCAGGACCTAGAGTTTAGAAGACTCTCGCTCTATCCAGCTGAGCTACAGGGCCAGTGCACTGAACGCGACCTTGTGTCGCGAACGGGGCTTTTCTTTGTCGGGGCACCCAGATTCGAACTGGGGATCTCCTGCTCCCAAAGCAGGCGCGATAACCGGGCTTCGCTATGCCCCGCGGTGCCTAAACAAAAAGGGACGCCTCTTGATGGGCGTCCCTTTCGTTTGGCGGAGAAGGGGGGATTCGAACCCCCGGTACCCTAATCGAGTACGACAGTTTAGCAAACTGTTGGTTTCAGCCACTCACCCACCTCTCCGTGTGTTCTGATTTGACTAAAAAGCACCGCTTTTTCATCTCTCAAAAGCGGTGCAAAATTACGAACATTTTCCGAACTGACCAAATTTTTTTTTCTCACCCTCCTCCAAACCTACTCTCCGGCAGGGCCGATTCACTTCCTCTTTGCCTGATTGGCAACGCTTTGCATCTTGGCAGCTATAACTTCCGGGTCACCGAGAAATTTGTCGTCGACAAGGTTCATCTTCTCGTCGAAAGTGAAGATATACGGCACGGCGGTAGGCAAATTGAACTTGATAATCTCCTCGTTCGTCATGCCCTTCAGCTCCTTCACGATGCCGCGAAGCGAATTGCCGTGGGCCACTACGAGCAGCGTGTTGTGGTTGTCGAAGGCAGGCATGATAGAGCCACGGTAGTAGGGCATCAGACGCTCGATGGTGTCCTTGAGACTCTCGGTGAGAGGTATGAGGTTGTCCGGTATCTCATTGTAGCGCGGGTCCATGCGGGGGCTGCGCTCGTCATGCAGGTCGAGGGCCGGGGGCTGCACGTCGAAGGAACGGCGCCACTGGAGCACCTGCTCGTCGCCGTACTTCTCCGCCGTCTCGGCCTTGTTCAGACCCTGTATGGCACCGTAGCTCTTCTCGTTCAGGCGCCAGCTTTTCTGCACCGGCAACCAATCCATGTCCATGGCGTCGAGTATCTCGTTGAGCGTCTTCACGGCTCGTTTCAGGTAGCTCGTGAAGCAGAGCTCGGGACGATAGCCCTCGGCCTTGAGCAGCTTTCCGGCCTCGTAGGCTTCCTTCACACCGGCCTCGGTGAGGTCCACGTCGGTCCAGCCTGTGAAAAGGTTGAGTTTGTTCCACGCGCTCTCGCCGTGGCGTACAAGTATGAGTGTTTTCATCGCTATTGTTTTTTCTTTGTTTCTTTCTCTCCCTTCGGGAAGGGTCCCTGCGGGAATTTCTCCTTGTGGGCGAGCCATGCCACCACGAGGCCGCCTACTATGAACGGCAGACTGAGCAGCTGGCCCATGTTGAGCGCCATGCCAGCCTCGAAGTCGACCTGGTCGTTCTTGACGAACTCCACCATCAGCCTCACGCCGAACAGCGCCACAAGCCACCATCCGAACACGGTGCCCGTGCGGAACTGACCTTTCTTACGGACATAGTACCACAGACTTACGCCGAATATAACGAAATAGCTGAGGCTCTCGTAGAGCTGGGTCGGGTGTTTGGGAACCGTCTCGCCGTTGCGCTCGAAGACAAAGCCCCACGGCAGCGTGGTCTCAACACCGTAAATCTCACTGTTGAAGAGGTTTCCGAGGCGTATAAATGCACCGCCAAGAGCCACGACGACCACCAGTCGGTCTAAAAACCACACGGGATTCATACCGTAGCGGCGCCAGTAGAGCCACAGGGCCACAAGTATGCCTATGGCGGCACCGTGACTCGCCAAGCCCTGGAAACCGGTGAAGCGCCCCTCGTGGAATGGCCAGAAAATCTCCGTCCAGTGGGCCGATGTGCAGAAGTAGTCCGGCTCGTAGAAGAGGCAGTGCCCAAGCCGCGCCCCCACCAGCACCGCCACGAAGATATACATCAGCATACTCTCCAGGTAGTTCTCACGCACTCCTTCGCGACGGAACATCCAGCGGACTATGTAGTACCCCAGCACGAAAGCCACGAGAAACCCCATCGAGTACCACCGAAGACCGTAGGACCCGATGTGTATCAGCACCGGGTCCACGTTCCAATGTATTGCCAATGACAGCATAGTTCAATTACCTGTTAATCTATAAACTATAACCTCTGACCTTTAGCCACCGGCCACCCGGCCCTCCTACTTGGCATAGTTGATGGCACGGGTTTCGCGGATCACGGTGACCTTGATCTGGCCGGGGTAGGTCATCTCGCTCTGAATCTGGCGCGAGAGGTCGTAGCTGAGCTTGGTGGCCTCGACGTCGCTCACCTTGTCGGCACCGACGATGACGCGCAGCTCGCGACCGGCCTGTATGGCGTAGGTCTTCACCACACCGGGATAGGTCATAGCCATGTCCTCAAGTTTCTTCAGGCGGTTGATGTATGCCTCTACCACCTCGCGGCGGGCGCCGGGACGGGCACCGCTGATGGCGTCGGCCACCTGTATGATGGGCGATATGAGGTTGGTCATCTCCACCTCGTCGTGGTGGGCACCGATGGCGTTGCAGATGTCCGGGTGCTCCTTGTACTTCTCAGCCAGCTTCATACCGAAGATAGCATGCGGCAGCTCGGGGTCGGTCTCAGGCACCTTGCCGATGTCGTGCAACAGACCGGCGCGCTTGGCCAGCTTGGGGTTCAAACCCAGCTCGGAAGCCATGGTGGCGGCCAGGTTGGCCACCTCGCGGCTGTGCTGCAGCAGGTTCTGTCCGTAGCTCGAACGGTATTTCATGCGACCCACCATGCGCATCAACTCGTGGTTCATGTTCAGGATGCCGAGGTCAATGCAGGTGCGCTTGCCCACCTCGTTGATTTCCTGCTCTATCTGGCGGCGCGTCTTGGCAACGACCTCCTCGATGCGGGCGGGGTGTATGCGGCCGTCGGTGACCAGCTTGTGGAGCGACAGGCGCGCTATCTCGCGGCGCACAGGATCGAAACCGCTGATAATGATGGCGTCCGGCGAGTCGTCGATAATAATCTCCACGCCGGTGAGGCTCTCAAGGGTGCGGATATTGCGGCCCTCGCGGCCGATGATGCGGCCCTTCACCTCCTCGTTCTCGAGGTTGAAGACCGACACCGTGTTCTCGACGGCCGTCTCCGTGGCAGTACGCTGTATGCTCTGTATCACCACCTTCTTGGCCTGCTCGGCGGCGGTGATCTTGGCCTCCTCCACGATGTCCATGATAGTCGTCGAAGCCTCGGCACGGGCTTCCTCGGTCATTGCGTCTATCAGGTGCTGCTTGGCCTCGTCGGCGGTCATGCCGGCTATGTGCTCCAACTTGTCCACACTCTCTTTGTACACCTTCTCCACCTCGGCCTGGCGCTTGTGGAGGGTCTCTATCTCGCTGTTCAGCTTCTCGCTAACACCCTTCAACTCGTTACTCTTCTTCTGCAGTTCGTTGACCTGCTGGTTGAGGTTCTGCTCGCGCTGTTTCAGTTTGTTCTCGGCGTCGCGCATCTTGTTGTTCTGCTCGTTGACGCGCTTGTCGTACTCGCTCTTGAGCTGCAGGAACTTCTCCTTGGCCTGCAGTTCTTTCTCTTTCTTGATGACTTCACCCTTCTCCTCAGCGTCCTTCAGCACCTGCTGGCTGCGGGCCATAAGCTTGTTGCGCAGCACACCGGTGGTGAGCCACACCGCGATACCCGCGCCGGCCACCAGTCCGATTATAATCCATAAAAATACCATAAGATTGTGATGTTGTTTTGGTTTTGTGGGAACGGGGCCTGACTGCGGTCGAGGGTGGTGTCCTCTATGTCGAAAGCAAAGAACTGCATCCAGTCCTCCGGGAGTTGTGGTAAACTCTGGAACGTTAGGATTTGAGCGCCGGGTGTATCAGCCTTGTCTTGCCGCGAGTGTCTGACGACCGTCGGGCGACCTACCCACCCCTGAGCCGACTCGGTCTGTAAATGGTGTTGAGTTTACAAACTGTTTTGGTCCGGATGCAGTATCCCGTCCAGCACCTGGTCTATCGACATCAGCCGCTGCGCCATGTCGGTGTCTTTGTAGCGCAGCGAGTCCTGTATCTTGGTGAGCTGTGTGATCTGGGTGAGCGCCACCATCGCCAGCAGGTCCTGATGGTCGTTGTAGGCATACTGCTGTCCATACTGCCGGGCCTGCGTCTCGATGGCGGTGGCCGCCTTACGCAGCGCCGCCTCGTCGCTGGCTGCCACTCGCAGCCTGTAGGTCCGCCCCATTATGTTCACCGTTGCCTGTACCGTTTCCATCCTGTCTCGTCGTCCTTCCTGCCTGGCCTCTGCAGGCTGCCTCCGGTCCTACTCTCTCTCCCCCTCCTCGTCCGGCCGCCAGCCCTCTATGGTCTCCAGGCTCCTGTCGATGATGCGTATCATCTCGTTGATCTTCAGCTTCAGCTCTGCACTGTCTCTTCCTTCCGTCAGCCTATTCCCTAATTTTACTAATTTGTTTTCTTCTTTTAGTTTGTTTATTGTTATTTCTCTGTTTTTCACCGTTTCGTTCAGCTCCATAAGCCTTATGTCACGCTCCTCCACCATACGCCGCAGCCGTGCCACTTCCTCGGCCAACTGCCTTGCTTTGAACTCAATACCGCTTATCGTTGTCTCGAAATCGAACATGCCTTTTTCTGCCTATGGTACTAATAAAAACGGTGCAAAAATAACACTTTTTTCCGAATTGGCAAAAAAATATTTCTCCCTCTCCACTCCTCCGCTCCCCTCCCCCTCTACCCCCCCTCTACCCCAACTCTACCCCCTCTCTACCCCCTCTCTACCCCAACTCTACCCCTTCTCTACCCCCTCTCTACCCCTTCTCTACCCCCTCTCTGG
>Ga0310697_10004683_pt1 | contig 13431 bp, 16 predicted proteins | sample 172DNAGHGlowgp2_FD_203883 | JGI IMG/M metagenome (GOLD analysis project Ga0310697, IMG submission 203883) | Sheep rumen microbial communities from Palmerston North, Manawatu-Wanganui, New Zealand - 1728 DNA GHGlow gp2 (v2) (version 2) | ecosystem: Host-associated > Mammals > Digestive system >...
GCTGCCTCGCTTGTAAGAACCAGCCTTGCGTCGAAAGCTGCCCGGTGCACATCGACATTCCGGCCTTCATCGCAAAGATTGCCGAAGGTGACTTCAAGGCCGCTATCGCCAAGATTAAGGAAACCAGCTTGCTCCCGGCAATCTGCGGCCGTGTTTGCCCGCAGGAACGCCAGTGCCAGATGAACTGCACCATGGGCAAGATGCACAAGGACGTGAACCAGGCTGTGGCTATCGGCCGCCTGGAACGCTTTGCTGCCGACTACGAACGCAACAACGGTGGTGCCTCTGTGCCGGCCGTGAAGCCCGCTACCGGCAAGAAGGTGGCTGTGATCGGTTCCGGTCCTGCCGGCCTGGTGGTTGCCGCCGACGTGCGCCGCGAAGGTCACGACGTGACCATCTTCGAAGCCTTCCACAAGCTGGGTGGCGTGGTCCGCTACGGCATTCCTGAATTCCGTCTGCCCAAGAAGATTGTGGACAACGAAATCGAATCTCTCGCTGCCATGGGCGTGAAGTTCGAGACCAACTTTGTGATTGGTCGTACCCGCAAGCTCAAGGACTTGATTGAAAAGGATGGCTTCGATGCCGTGTTCGTCGGTACCGGCGCTGGCCTCCCGCTCTTCATGAACATCGAAGGTGAAAACCTGGTGGGTGTGTTCGCCGCTAACGAATACCTGACCCGCGCAAACCTCATGCGCGCTTACGACAAGGAACATGCCGATACCCCGATGTGGCCCGGCAAGAACGTGGTGGTTCTCGGTGGCGGTAATGTCGCTATGGACGCTGCCCGTATGGCCCTCCGCTTGGGTGCTGAAAAGGTTCGCATCGTCTATCGCCGCAGCATGAACGAACTGCCTGCCCGTAAGGAAGAAGTTCTCCATGCCCAGGAAGAGGGTGTCGAATTCTGCGTTCTGCAGAACCCGGCCAAGATCCTTGGCGACGAAGCCGGCCACGTGCGCGGCATGCTCGTCGACAAGTACGAGCTGGGCGAACCCGACGAAAAGGGCCGTCCGCGTCCGGTCAAGGTCGAAGGCGCAAGCTTCGAAATCGAATGTGACACCGTACTCGTTGCTATCGGTAACGGAAGCAACCCGCTCATCAGCAACACCACGCCGGAACTCTCTGTCGACAAGAAGGGTCACATCCTTCTCGAAGATGCAACCGCCAACAAGACCTTCATGGAGAAGGTCTACGCCGGTGGTGACATCGTGCTCGGCGCCGCCACTGTCATTTTGGCAATGGGAGAAGGTCGCAGAGCCGCAGCCGGTATTAATGAATTCCTGAAGAAGTAGTGGAATGTCATCCCCGCGACCTGTGGTGAGCGAAGTCGAACCAAGGCGGGGATCCCCTTTCGTTTCTTCTTCAAATCTTGGAATAGATAAAAAGGATGGCTCCGGCCATCCTTTTTTGCTATCCATGGGTGCTAAACGAAGGCTAATCCTTTACGCAACGCACAGAAAAACCGTAGAGTTTCATGCCGTTGTCAATGTCGGCGTCGTTGTCGTTATGGTCTAAGCCCACAAAATAGGCATAGGTTTCATTGTCCTCTGTCGATGTCCAAAGATCGGCATAGTAGGTCTCGTAACTGCAATCTCCAAAGTTTCCCCTAAAACCTGCAGGAAGGATATTGAAGGAGGGGGCTTTCGTGCCGTTGCCGTCGCCGGCCCAACCGCTAGTCGATTTCAGCGTAACGCCTGCGTTCTTTTCGCCACCGACAGCAGAGAACAACTGCTTCCATTCATCTTTAGTGGGCAAATGCCACCCTTCGGGGCAAATTCCGCGTACGGGGTACTTGGGCTTGCAGGCATTTCCGGAACCGCAGCCCTCGCCGCTCTTGGAAAATACCGCAGAACTGTCCATGGCCGCACTCCACAGGTAAAGCCTGCCGTACTTTTCGCAGTACTTTGTTGAGTCGTTGTAGCAGAAACTTGAACTGTCAAGAGAACTGGTCTTGCTCTTATAACGGTAATTCAAGTTCTCCGTCATCCAAGTTTGGCTCCCGATGGTTATGGTCTTATATTCCTGGCCATCGCGTTCGTCCTTGAGTTTTCCTTCGCCGACCGTCAGCGAATCTACGATTCCGTCGTCGCCGCCCAAGTCAGAGATCCACTTGCCTTTTTCACAAGCGTAAGTGACGTAAATCGAGTCCCGAGGAACCTTGAACATCTGCCCTTCGTTATCGTCGTTGCATTCAAGGACTCCGTCTTCGTTTACGGCAATTTCATGGTCGCTAGAGCTGCTGGAATCGTCGCCACAGGCGGCAAGGATCAGCGGGAAAGAGATTGCCATGCACCCGAGGGCGCTCGTAATGATACGTTTATTGCTCACGAAGGCGCTTTTCTTGAAACTCATAATCACCTTTTACGAAAGAATTCGTAAGAAATATACATATTGTTTTCACGCCTAGCGGGCGGAGTTTACCCCAGACTTGTTCCGCCATTACCTTTTTATACCCTCATTTTCTTTATTAATAATAACTAAATTTTATCAATCTAATAAAAATAATATATTTGACTATATGGATTGACGAAAATATATTATAGGTATAAGAAATTCAAAATCTAGAGAGGCCCGCCATGAAAAACGCAACCTATAATACCGCAAAAAAGACCGTTGCCTACGCCATCGCAGCATTTTCTTTCTTCGCCCTCTGTGCCTGCAGCGCTGATAGCAGTATTGCCGGCCCCGACACAGACTATAGCGTCACCAGCATCAACAACAATGATGTCGAAAAGTCGGTTGTTCCGGTGAACAATAGGCCTGCAGACCTGGATGGCCGAGAATATGAATTACGAGACCCGTTTGGGAAGCTTCTGCTACGAAAACTCTGCCGATAGTTGCGCCAAGTATGGCCGTCTCTATACCTGGACGGCTGCCATTGGCTCAATTGACAATGAATGTGGTGTCAGACGAGATTGCAGCTATTTGGAAAATGCTAAGGTTCGCGGTGTTTGCCCTGTAGGCTGGCGCGTGCCGACTCTGGATGATTGGAATACTTTAATACATTACGTTGGAGGAATAGATGTTGCCGGCAAAATGCTCAAGTCCTATGGCGACTGGAATGGAGACAAAAACAAGAGCGTCAAGAACCCGGACATGTATGGATTCTCTGCACGTCCTAGTGGTGGCAAGACAGATGGTATTGATTATTACTCCGGTGCCAGCTTTGGGACTGACTTCTGGACTACGGCCCAGGCCACAGGCCTTCTCAACAACGCGATGGCGATTTACATATCACACAGAAGTAACAAAATATTTGGGATACGTGATCATAAGGATACCGGCAACCCTGTCCGTTGCGTGAAGGACTAAACCGCTATGTTGAATATCAAGGGACATACTGCGGTTGCTCTTGCCGCCCTGGTGCTTGCCTTTACGGCCTATGCAGCCGATGGTTCGTCTTTGAATGGAAATTCCATTGGCGAGTCTCCGGAATGGGTCACAAAGCTGCCTGAAGCTAAAACGGCCAAGCAACTTTTTGTGGTGGCGGCCTATGAGGGCACTACGGCATGGATCTCGATGCATAGTAAGGACAAGTCGGGCAAGTGGCAGATGATTATGTCCACTCCAGGTTTTATCGGCAAGAACGGCCTAGGCAAGACCAAGGAGGGTGACGGCAAGACTCCCATAGGCACATTCAAGTTCAATAAGGCTTTCGGAAATTCCGAAAACCCGGGAACGGCTTTTGAATACACTAGGGCCGATGGCAACACCTACTGGTCAGGCGACATGCGCAAGGGTAAACGCTATAATGAACTGGTGAGCCTCAAGGATATTCCCGACTTGGATAAGGAAAACAGCGAACGCATTGCTGATTACCCGATTCACTACCAGTATTGTCTGAACATCAGCTACAATGCTGAGGGCTCTCCGGGCAAGGGTTCGGCCATATTTCTACATGTGTTTGGCGACCGCAAACCCTTTACGGGCGGTTGCGTGGCGATTCCCCTGGACATGATGCGTTTTGTGATGCAGAATGTTTCCAAGGACTGCGTGGTGATTATTGGCTCGCTGGAAACCCTTGGCGGAAATTTCTAGGGTGGGGAAACATCAGGGCCTCAGGCGAAATCCGCAAGGACCTGCACAATGGCAGGGTAGAAGTGGTAAAGTAACGGTTATCCCTCGCCGCTTTCCCGCTTGGAATACACGCAGCCGCAGTAGTTCTGGCGGTAGAGATGGTATTCGGCGGACAGTTCTATGGAACGCTTGTACCCCCCCTTCTTCTTGAAGTCGCTGGGGAGCCGCCTGATGCCGTAGATGTCGCACTGCTCCTGCACCACTTCGTTTAGCACCTGGGCGTCCTTCATGGGGCTGATGGTGAGAGTGGTGGTGAAGTAGTCGGCGTTCAGTTCTTGTGCGAGGCGGGCCGCTTCGGCAAGGCGGAACTCGAAACACTTGCGGCAGCGCTTGCCCCCTTCGGGTTCTTTTTCCAGCCCACGGACGGCATCGTAGAATTTTTTCGGGTCGTATTCGCCTTCGATTAATGTGACGGGGTGCTTTGTCTTGAATTCCGAAACGAAACGCTTGATTTCGGCCACCCGGTGTCGGTATTCTTCGTCCGGTGCGATGTTTGGATTGTAGTAGAAGAGCGTAATCTTGAAGTATTGCGACAGGTATTCGATGGTGTAGCTGCTGCAGGGGGCGCAACAGGCGTGCAACAACAGCGTCGGCACTTCGTCGGTGCGTTCCAGCCGTCGAATGATGTAGTCCAGGTCCCGCTGGTAGTTGTGCTTTGCCGTTTGCCGTTCCACGGTAATCCTACGGGCGAATGAGGGAACCGCCCCAGTGTTCGTCAAAAAATTCCTTGAAGAGGGGGTCGCCGCTGGCCTTTAGTTCGTCAATGACTTCCTGGATGGGCCTTCCGCTGCGGTACAACGCCCTGAAGGCCTTATCCAGGCCAGCGATGCGTTCTTCGGAAAAATCTTCGCCGTGGAGTTTCAGGGCGTGCAAGTTCAGGCCACCCCACTTGAGCGGAGTCCCGAAGGCCTTGCTTGCCGGGGGCACGTCCTTTTCCACTTTCAGGGTTGCCCCTACGAAGGCGTAGGCTCCTACCTGGTTCCGCTGGGGCATCCCGACGTTTCCGCCCAGGGTGGCATAGCGCCCGATTCTGGCGTGGCCTCCCAGCTGGCACCCGTTAGAAATTACCGCCCCTTCGTCAATAAAGCAGTCATGACCCACGTGGGTGTACGTCATGAGTAATACTTTGTCTGCAAGGCGGGTGGCTCCACCGCCCTGTGCCGTACCCCGGTTCAGGGTGCAGTATTCCCGGATTGTACAGTTCTCGCCGATTTCAAGCCGGGTGTCTTCGCCGTCGTATTTAAGGTCCTGGGGTGGGGCCCCCAGGATTGCCCCGTCAAAAACGCGGGTGTTCTTGCCTATGGAAACGCCGTCGTACACATGGACGCGGGCTTCCAGCACCACGCCTTCGGCAATTTCGGCTCCGGCATCTACAAGACACCAGGGGCCGATAGATGCGGTCTCGTGGACTTTTGCAGAAGGGTGCACAAATGCGGAAGGGTGAACCATGGCAGGGAATATAGCTAATGGAAGGCTAGAAATTCAGGGTGCCCACGGCCACGATCCAGAAACAGACGGCGCTCGCCACGGCGAAGCTCCCCATGACGGTGCGTTCCTTGTAGCTGGTGCTGAAAAGTACCGTTGCCGTATAGAAGGTCACGTACAGCGCAAAGAAGAAGACGAGAATCCGGGTGATGAGGAAGGGGATAAGTTCGGGTAGGATTCCCCCCGCGCTGAGCAGCACGAACAGGGCCACGAACTGCAGGCAGGTCGGCACGATAAAGGCCTTGCGGAGTTCCGGCGGGATAACTTTGTGCTGGGCGTTCATGGCGTAGGCTCCCCAGGGAGCACCGCAGGCAAGGGCGATGTTCAAGACGATGGAGGGCAAGAAGGCGACTGCTCCGATGGCGGCGGCGATAAACATTAAGACAAAACTAGAATTATCAAAGACAATGAGATCCCCGCCTTCGCGGGGATGACAACAAAAAGACGTCCCTGGGCAAAGGAGCAGCCTAGGGACGTCAAGGGAGTGTTTGGGTATGCATTAAGATAGAATCTGGCAGGGCGTAAGGCCCATAGGTTGTATACTTTTCTGTTTACCCGTGTAACCATGAGTAGACATTTCCTTTGAGGTGTTTTTTGAGAAAAAAACAGGGCCTTTAGTCTCAAAACCGCACTTTTGCCTCGGCAAAACCCCGTAACGGGGTCAGGTGCAGGCGGTGAACATCCTTGAAGGTGCAGACAAGGGAAATGTCCAGGTATTCTCCGGAAATCAGGAATTCCGAACGCAGGCGCATGTCGTCCCGGGGGCGACCCTTGGGAAGGATGAAGGTGAATTTCGTGTAACTTTGTCCAGAATCCGTGAATTTTGAGGAAAATTCCAGGTGGGGAGGGGAAAATCCTTCGGGTCGGTCGTGCCGGACCCGGGCAGAAGCCCCCAGGGCCCAAAGTTCCCAGGGGGTAAGGTTCAGGCCGCCTTTCCAGTCCGTCTGTCTGCAGTTGGAGCCCGCGTCTCGGCAGGTAGCGCTGGCGGATAATCTCAAGAATTCAGGGCCCGATTCAGCCCCCAGCTTGAGACGAACCGCCATGGTGTCGGCGTCCAGAGGCTCTATAAGGGTCCCGTTTGCGGAGACTCTCGTGTCCAGCAGGTCGGGAGCCCTGACGGACAGGCTTTGCGACCCCCAGAGCCTGCTTCTTTGGATGGTTTTGCTCAAGCGGGCGTACCTGGGGAACTCTTCCCGATGGATATAGGCGGTGGTCCGCCAGCTGTAGGTGACGGCACCGCCTGGACCTGAGTTGCCGGCGCCGTTCTGACCTGCCTTGCTGACTGTTTTTCCGGCGCTTGCGTCGTCGCGCTCCTTCTTCTCGCTGCCGTACAGCTGCACCTTGATAAGCGGGAATTCTTGACCGTACTGCCACCAGGCGGCCACCTGCCCGAAGGGGAATTTCGTCTGCATTCCGAGGGAGTGGGTGTGGGCTTGTAGGCTGTCGGAGGTTTGCTGAATGTTGCCAAAATCGTGCCAGTAAAATGCTTCGACGCTGGCGATGCCCCGCCTGCCGTATCCCAGCCGGAACTGTGTCGTCTTGGCGGTGTCCAGAAGGCCCGCCACATGAAAATTTCCGAAGGGGTAGAGGAGGGCGGTTCCCCAGAGGGTGTCCAGCGGAATCTGGCTGTGGAGTTCCCGTGTGGAAACGTCTCCGAAATAGGCCTCGCTCCCCTGGTTCTTGTAGGCGAGAAGTTCCTGGGAGCCGAGCCTCAGGGTGTAGCGGTAGAACTGGACCTGCAGTTCGGTACGGTGACTTTCCAGGTGTCCCGTGGAATCGATTCGGCCTTTCCAGTCTATGTAGCCGTGAGGTGTAAGGTCTGGGCGCGTCGGGGCTTTCGCGGACTTCTTGCCGCTGGAAATTTTCCCTAGGGTGGAGCCTGCGCGGGTCTTGCCACTAGCCGTTTCGTCGCAGGGCTCCTGGGCGTAGGTCTGCGCAAGGAGGCAGGCCTCCTCCTGGTTGCCTTCTTCTAGCAGGTCCAGGATTTCGGTAGCCTCTTCGGCGGTAATGATTCCGTTGTCCCACCAGTCGAAAACCTTCGATTCGCCTAGCGGGGCGGCAAAAACGACCCCAGCCAGGGCAAAAAGTGCCGCCACAAAGACGGATGAGCGCAGGACTCCAGCTTCTTTTTCGTGTCTATCTTTGGACAAAATAAGCCTCCTCTATGTATAGACTTATTTTTGTCCCGAAAAGTGCCTAAGTTTTTTTATTTTTTCATTATGGCAAGTTCAAACTGGTCCAAGAAGCCTTTTTCTGCAGGGGCCAATTCCGGCGTGGCGCGGCAACCCTCCCGCAACGCTTCTGCCGCAGGTCGTGACTTTGTGCCTCACTTGAAGGCACCACGTACCGACTTTCCGCTGTTTGGCGGCAAGCGGGTGAAGCCCTCGATTGAGGGACTGGACAAGCTCTTGCACTATTACGGTGTAGAACTCCAGCCCGAGACCCTGAAGCAGATTTGGGAGTTCCACCAGTTGTTGCGGGCCAACAACGACGACCAGGACTTGACCCGCCTAAACGCTTTCGAGACCATGGTGGAGCGGCATTACGCCGACTGCACGCTTATAAACGCCTACGTACCCAAGTGGCCCGCCCGCATGATCGACGTGGGGAGCGGCGCCGGTTTTCCGGGAATTCCTCTGAAAATCGTGAATCCGGGGATTCGTCTTACGCTTTGTGAACCCCGGCCCAACCGTATCAACTTCTTGAACATGGTCATCGAGAAGATGGGCCTCAAGGGAATCGACGTTTTTGGTCACAAGGTCACCAGCCGCAGCATGACAATCCCCGTAGATGGCGTCATCAGCCGTGCCTTTGAACTGATGGAAAAGACCCTGCCCCGCATCGCCAATTCCTTGAAGGTGGGCGGCCGGGTATTCTTTATGAAGGGCCCTGCCGTGGCCGACGAACTCAAGACATTTCACCCCGAAGATTACGGCTACAAGTTCGTAGGCAAGCACTTCTACACCATTCCCAACAGCACCCAGGAGCGGGCACTGATTATTCTGGAACGGGTGGAGTAATATCAAGCATGTCCAATTCGGTCTGGGTGGCGCCTATTTCTTCTTCGGTAGATTCGTTGATGAAGAGATTGATTTCTATTGGGATGCATCTTTTGTCTAGTCGGTTGAGAAAGCGGATAAATCGGTCGCGCTGTTCTGAGTCAAGCTGATTGAAATATATGCGGATGTTGTTGTCAACGGAGGTGTCGAGTTTGTTCTTTGGAAACAGCTCCACGCCTTGAATTCCGAGAGTGCTTTCTAGGCGTCGTTTAAATTCTCCCTGGATATCGCTTAGCTGACCGATGGTGAGCGGACTTTGGCTTGCTGCAAAATCCTTGGTTTTCTTTTCGATGAAATCTTTCAGCGAAGGCAATTCTTCTGTTGAGAGCCTCTTGTCCACATGGTAGATGAAGTGTCGTGGACTGCCTTGGTAGCTGATAGAAATGGCGTGAACGTCTTTGTCGTAGATGTCGGCGATGAATTTGCCGTTCTTGTCACGGAAAATAAGGTCAATGTCCTTGCCGGCTCGTCGTACCGTGTAATAAATGACGAATAGGGGATTTATTCCCATCAGGTAGTCGATGACCGGCTGGTCAATCCATGTCTTGGGCGTTTTCTTGAAAAAATGGAGCATCTGAATCCTTTATGGCTGGTCTTCAGTTCCAGATTCTTTGGCCCAGGCGGGAATTTTTCCTAATGCTTCAAGAGCCGAATCTTTAAACATCATCGTAATATTCACTTTGGGGGAGACCTTCCAATTGCTGATGTCTCCACTGAAAGGGCTGTATAGGAACATTCCTCTCATGTCGGTCACGTTGGAGACGTTCCAGCCGCTGATATCGCCGTCAAAGTCGCAAAGGAAGAACATTCCCCTCATGTCGGTCACTTTGGAAACATTCCATTTGCTGATATCCCCATTAAAATCACTGTATTGGAACATCGCTTTCATTTCGGTCACGTGTGAAACGTCCCAGTTGCTGATATTGCCGTTAAATTGGCTGTATTGGAACAAAAAGCTCATGTCCGTTACGTTGGATACATCGATGTACGACAAATCGCAGTTTAAGCCATGCTCTTTAATGGCGTCTTCTACCAGTTTCTTAATGTTCTCGTTGGTTGCGATTACCTTTTTCATAGGCCTCCCCTTGTTTTTTTTGAGATCATAGATGGCTTGAAATTGCCAATAGATTTTGCGCATTTTCCCAGGAAATTTTATGCCAGTCCTTGCCAGCGATGCGTTTTGTTTGCGAAATACGGCTGCGCAGGTGGCGCGGGAGGGAACTTTTCAGGTGCCGCCCGGGGATAGGGGTGTCGGAGCCAAACAAAATGCGGTCGGTAAAATTTTCTTGCCGAGCGGCATCCATAAGTTGTTGAAAATGGTTGTGGGGCATAAATGAAGTATCGATGTAGGTGTTGGGGCAATCTCGCAATATATCGATTGCCTGCTCAATGGGACGCCCGTGGGCGAGAACGACCATGACATCGGGGAATTTCATGCAGGTCGCTCTGTACATCCCAGCTTCGCAATTCTCACGTTTGCCAGTGTGGATTTTTACGAATAAACCGCGTTCCTGGGCTATTTTAAACACTCGTTGCAGTTCCCGACCGTTTGGCAACCATTTCTCAGATACACCATGGATTTTCAACCCGCAAATTTTACCACCCGCATCATTCATATATAGCGACAAATCTGACGATTGTTTTAGCATATCGTGCGACACCCACAAAACAGGCTTGGCACGACCTTCCGAAAGTTCATGCATCGCAACACGTTCTTCTAGCAGAAAACCGGGGTCATCGGTAATGATTGCACTCGTGCTAGAATAGGCAAAATGCGTTATGCCTGCAAGTTTCAGGGTGCGCAGTATTCGAGGCGGCGTGTAGTAGTCGTCAAAATGCTGCCCCATGTGAACATGGAAATCGAAAATCAAACCAGCAATCCCGATAAAAAGAACAGCAGGAATAAGGGTAAAATGAAAACCCACACGCCCTGGAAATAATGTTCTAGGTCGGCATCGCTCATGGTGGAATGGTCAATAAGCGAAACCACCAAATACCAGAGGGCGATATTTTCCCAAAGTGACAGTTGGCTTGACAAGATGTATTTCAACAAGAAATACGCAGAAGTTAGTCCGACAATCGTGGGAGCTACTGCTGTCAGCGAGTGCTGTACGGCTTGCATGAACCATGGACCGCGAACGCGGTAACGGACATGTCCGATACGCTCATTGTTGTTTTCGAACATGCAGATTTCGCGGACTTCAGCACCTGTAATAACTCCAAAACACAGATGCGCCATCTCGTGAACAAATGTTCCCGGGAACGTGATGAAATTTACGAAAAAGTAGGCGAGGTCACGGTTGATTATGGCGATAACCTCGATTTGTAGGCGTTCCAACCCGTAGAGTATGAGGCCAATAATGACTGGTGCCAAAATCACTATGGCGGTCAGAATGCCGCTGATTCCGGCGAGGGCTCCAACGCCGTTGCCCCAGCCGAACCAGACGGTAATCTGATGCATCAGTGAAATCATTGGTGAAAATATAAGTTGCGAGTTGTCTTCGTTACATCTTAGGACGTATATTGTCTATCGTATCCAGTACTTCGTTGAATTTATTCAAGCCTTTGTTGAATTTATTCAGCCCATTGTCGATTCTTTTCAAGAGACCTGGCTTTTTCGGACCTTTTTTCATTTCTTGACGCATTTTTTTTATGTCCTCAAGAAGTCCCGGTTCCTTGGGCCCAGGAAAATCTGGAATTTTTTTCCCGATTTGGCCCTTTGCTTCCATGTAACCCATAAGGGCAATGCCTAAAATATAGCCAAGAATAATTAAAACCATGCGGAGTGTCCCCTCGGACATGGTTGCTAAAAGAATTATGTTAATAACAAAAGCGATTAACCCGCCTCCAATGACAGCCCGCAAAACCCTATACAAAATGGCGCTGAATACACCGGTGACAATGGCGAGAACCAAGGTCGCGATGCAGATAAGCACTGATATGCCGACACCATAATCCATCAAGAAAATAACGGCGATGGCACCGATGATTTCCAATAGGATTGCGATGGTGGCAAATGTGTGCTGAACCTTGATTTCGTGCCAGATGGACCTGTCTAGCCGAGCTTCTGGCGACAAAGCCTTCCATTCCTCTGCTGTTCTAGGCGTATCCTTGCTCCAGTCGATATTGGTCAGTCGCCGTGGATCCGTGGGCTTTGCGGAATCATCCGTTTGTTCGGGAGCATCGATATCGATATCATTTATTTCTTCATTTTCTTCGGACATGGTTTACCTCTGTGGTTTTTAGTTAAACATATTCCTTGCGCATCTGCGTTTTGACTTCTTCAACAAGTTTACGATTTAGGCGTGCTGCCTTGCAGAAATACTATGGATTTATTTTGATGATAGTCTTTTTTTTGGGGGGGGCTTAATTATGCCTTTTATAGGGCTGATCTTAGGGTTTTTATGTTGCTTTTTTAACGATGGAAAATCATTAATTGCTCTTTTAATCATTTTTCTTGCTATTCCCGTTTTAGTTTCAATGGGCTTTTGTGGTGCTTTTGATTTTGATGCTTTGGAGAAGAACTCTAGGTTGTTGATTTGCTTATTTGTTAATCCAGCTAATCCATTGGAATTATTAGCGAAAATTTTTGCTTTGGGTTTTATAGAAACTGATAGGGACGTTTTCTCATGGTGCATCTTTGTTTTCAGAAGGATGCTTTGTTGAGAGCGCTTTTTTTCCTCTTTTTCTTGAACAGTTATATTTTGGATTTCTGTTGTAAGTTCATGAACTGATTTTTCCACTTGTTGAAGAAGTTTTGTTTTAATATATTCTAAATCTTCATTTGAAAAAAAAGTTGTGCACATTTTTAAGGTGTTGATATAAAAACATGGTGATAGATTGAGTTGAAGCTGTGTAAGAAGAATTTGCGTTACGATTTTTTTATCCATAAATCGCTCCTTTTTTAGAAAAGAAAACTGTTATGATGGGATAAAAGTGGCTGTGCGATTGTTGCGAATAATAAAGGCGCCTATTAGTAAGGGATAGTGCTAGAATCTAAAGGATCATCATCATACGGACGGATTTGGTGCATTCTTTCTGCACGTAACACGTAGACATGGACTTTTTTTGTTCTGTGCAATAGAAATAAGTTTCTCCAAGTAATATGTCTATCTCGCAAATAGAACGCTTTGTATAGACTTCGTGTTTGTTTCGATACATTATTACCTAGGGCTGGGGTATAGCGCCTTACCCTAGGAATAGCAATCTGTTAAAGAGATGATATATAGTTCCCATCTTCATCATAAAGTTCAGTAGAATAGCCCTTTTTGACAGTAACCGTTGTAGATGTGTAACCAACTAGTCCATCCACGTATTGAATTGTTGCCTTATAGGACCCGTTCTCGTCAAAGATTTCAACAGTTGATCCACTATGTTTGACTGTTCCAATCATATTATACCTCTAGAGTATATCCCGCAGGTTATAGCACACCATGCCGCGCGGGTTTCGGCACAGTGCGTTTTGCGTTTGGCAAAAGGGGAGATGATTCCCGCTGAAGTTGATCCCGCACTTGATGTGTATCGGGGATGACAATTCGGGAAAGAGATTGCTTCGGGGCGAACACCCCTCGCAATGACAAGCAAGGATATGGGTTACTTCGGCGAGCTCAGTGACCTTTAACCCTGTCGCCGGTAAAAGGCTCAGGGCGCCGATGTATTGACTGCTTTGTAAACTAGAGTTTACATGGGGGGGGGTAACGGATTAACGGTCCCGACTAGGGGACGGCGGGCCAGCATCTGCCGGCAGTATCTATGTCCATAATTCGCCATACAGGGAATAAATTACATTATTATTTCCACAAGTGAACGTTTT
>Ga0310697_10004685_pt1 | contig 13431 bp, 14 predicted proteins | sample 172DNAGHGlowgp2_FD_203883 | JGI IMG/M metagenome (GOLD analysis project Ga0310697, IMG submission 203883) | Sheep rumen microbial communities from Palmerston North, Manawatu-Wanganui, New Zealand - 1728 DNA GHGlow gp2 (v2) (version 2) | ecosystem: Host-associated > Mammals > Digestive system >...
TAGTACTCAATAGCCTTACGGTCACGTCTCATAAATGAAGTGTAGAGACTATCGTATGCTATCTGCATATTGTCGTACTGGCTTGTATAATTATAAATCTGTATCATCTGTCTATTTCGTTGGTGTTATGAGATTTCTTATATCCACATCCAAAACACTTGCAATTTCATTCAGTTGCTGTATGGACGGTTGTACCTTGTTGGCACACCATCTGGAAACGGTGTTCTCTGATTTGCCCAGTTGTTCTGATAGCCAGCGATTGGTTTTCCCTTGTTCTGCTAAGGCTGCTTTCAGTCGATTTAGCATCACGTTCTGTTGATTGTTCGACATATTTCAATGATTATTTTGCTGCAAATATACAAAACTTTTCCCATATTCATTGAAATAGATAAAGAAATGTGGCTATTTTATATCAAAAATAGATGTAATCATCAACAAATCGCCTTGTATCATCTTCAAGCCATTCAGGTTTATTTCACAATATTCTTATATTCGTTTGTCAACTCAACGACTTTTAGCATTATCTGCATTAACTGCATCATGTATTTCTCCAACTTACATACAAGTGCCATTGCTCTATGTTCTGAAAAATTTTACCAAGTGTTCTTCGACGAGCGAAGCGAGCAGAGCTCGAGTCACAGTTACCAAACGCAGAAACCAAGGTAACACTTAGGTAACGGAACAGGCTCAATGTTCTTTCCAATCCGAAAGAATCTCAAAAGCGCAAATAACCGCAAACCAACGCAGTATCAACGATTTATGCTGTCTCATCCGTAATGGCCTCATCATTCCCTACAACCTTGATATTCGTAAAAATGAGAACGGTCTCCAAATCGTAACCCCATTTTCTTTCAATTCCCCAGACTGCCTTTATATAAAGAAAAGCTGAGAATTCTTGAAAAGTTACGGAAAAGCGAGTGAAACGCCAAAGGGATAGCTGTTTTCTTTCAACTGGAAGCAGAGTCTTCACAGTGCGGTGTACTTTGTTCAAGGTCGCAATTTGCGGCCTTGAACAAAATCACTACATCTACAAAGGCTTAGGCGTTACATTTTTTGCAATCACAATTTGTAATGACATAATTCCAAAATAGCGCACTTTCTCTATAGCAAAGCTATAGCAAAGCTATACCAAAGCTATACCAAAGCTATACCAAGGCTATACCTGCCACATCGAATTATCACTCGTAAAAAAACTTTTTATTAACCCTTTTTTCTAACTTAAATTTTCTACCACTCCGCTGGCCTATATACTGTTTCAGATGGCAAGTTCTACAACATGCAGGTTGAAACGGCCGAAGAGGTCGCTTTGTCTGTTATTCTCACACCGACCAACGACATTTCGGTAGGCCAGGCATCTGTCAGTTCTGATTTCCAGTTTGAGACTAATCCCCATGTAGCTGTAGGTGCGCAGTTGTACTATCTCTGCTGCTGGTGATGGCTCTTGGGTCTTCGTATTCGTTTGATTTCTCCCTTTTTTTACACTCCCCTTTAGGAGGCATGGGGACTTCTTTTTAATCATTAATTTTTCTGTTCTGTGATTTTTTGCATATCTTTGCGCCGCAAATAACAAAGTGAACAGAACATGAACGAACTACAGCTCAAGTACGGGTGCAACCCCAACCAGAAGCCTTCGCGCATCTTCATGGCCGACGGCAGTGAACTACCTCTCGAAGTGCTCAGTGGCCGACCGGGCTACATCAACTTTCTCGATGCCTTCAACGCATGGCAGCTCGTGCGCGAGCTGAAGGAGGCTACGGGTCTGCCCGCAGCCGCTTCCTTCAAACACGTCTCGCCCGCCGGTGCTGCTGTGGGGCTGCCATTGAGCGACACGCTGCGCAAAATTTACTGGGTGGATGATGTGCCCTTCGAACTCACACCGATAGCAACAGCCTATGCCCGTGCCCGCGGTGCTGACCGCATGAGCAGCTACGGCGACTTCATTGCACTGAGCGACACATGCGACGAGGCTACGGCACTGCTCATCAAGCGCGAGGTGTCGGACGGCATCATCGCTCCCGACTACACGCCCGAGGCCTTGCAGATTCTGCAGGAGAAGCGCAAGGGAACATACAACGTCATCAAGATTGACCCCGCCTACCGCCCCGAGCCGATTGAGCGCAAACAGGTGTTCGGCATCACCTTTGAGCAGGGCCGCAACGAGATTCGTCTCGATGACCCTGCCCTCTTCACCAATATCCCCACAGCGAACAAGGACTTCCCCGAGGACAAGCGTCGCGACCTGATAATCGCTCTCATCACGCTGAAATATACGCAGTCGAACAGCGTATGCTATGTGAAGGACGGGCAGGCCATAGGCATCGGTGCCGGACAGCAGAGTCGCATCCACTGCACACGTCTGGCCGGTCAGAAAGCCGACATCTGGTGGCTACGCCAGCACCCGAAGGTGATGAGCCTGCCCTTCGTACCCGGCATACGACGCGCCGACCGCGACAACACCATCGACATCTATATCAGCGACGATTACAACGATGTGCTGGCCGAGGGAGCCTGGCAGCAGTTCTTCACCGAGCGCCCCGAGCCCCTGTCACGCGAAGAGAAAGCCGCATGGGTGGCACAGAACACAGGCGTCTGCCTGGGCAGCGATGCCTTCTTCCCCTTTGGCGACAACATCGAGCGCGCCCACAAGAGCGGCGTGGAATATGTGGCCCAGGCCGGCGGCAGCGTTCGCGACGACCATGTCATCGAGACCTGCGACAAATATGGCATCGCCATGACGTTCACAGGAGTGAGATTGTTCCATCATTAATAGTTTAAAGTTTATAGTTAATAGTTTAAAGTTGAGAGGGATGGAACAGAACAAATTTGCCGGTGATGATATCGACAAGGTCATTATGAATGGCGTTACCTTTCGCGGCGCATCGAAGGGGCCCAAGCATGAGGAATCGGGCAAGGTGAAAACCAAGGCCAAGAAGAAAGCCTACATCACCGGTGCCCACGGCTCAGCCTCGGCCAAGAAGAAGGCCGACATCCGTCGTGCACGTGCCAATCGGCACAAGTGACAGCTTGTGCCTACGGCATCAAAAACATGAAAGGAATGGTTGTCAGTTTTCCTCTTTGAAGGCAGCCACGCCGGCAGCATCCATCACCACGAGCGTAGGGTCGTAGCCCTCGGGAGTCCCAAGCATCACGCCACCGCCGGGCACCTGCCATTGGTAGCCGCGGTTGTTGATGTCGAACGGCTCTCCATAAGCGGCGTTCAACGCTGCAAGGATGTCGGTGAGGGGCGCGTTCTTCAGTTGTGCCATCACGCGATAGACGGTCTTGGTCTTGCGTGTGAAGCTGACCTGAAACTGCGTAGGACGCCCGCAGACATCACCACGGAAGACATAGTTGCGGCTGTTGCCATCGCGCTGTTCCAATTTGAAGCCACGCTTCTGCAGAGCCTTAGAGAAGTCGTAGATGTCGCCTTTCATCTCCACACCCTCAAACAGGATATGCGATGAAAGAGTCTGCTGAACAGAGTCTTGAGGTGTTGTCTCCTGTGCGCTCAGCACCACGGGAGCGCCCAGCATCAGAAGCAGGAAGAGGAAACGTTTCATAGTGTAGTAATATGTGTTTATGATGAATAATCTGCCACAAAATTAGGTTTATTCTGCCACACTGCAAAATGATTCGTGTTTTTTTTGTACTTTTGTCGCCGCTAACGGGATAACAGGAGATATAGGAAATAAGAAATTTAGAGAATAAGAGAATAAGATATTAAGAAAATAAGAAAATAAGATATTAAGAAAAAAATAAGAAAAGCATGAAAAATATACTCACTCGCAGAACTATCCGCAAGTATAGCGGACGAGATATAGAACCAGCGCTCCTGAACCGCCTGCTCACAGAGGCTGCACGCACTCAGACCATGGGCAACCTGCAGCTCTACAGCGTGGTTGTCACCCGCTCGGTTCAAGGCAAAGAGGCACTCGCTCCTGCTCACTTCAACCAACCGATGGTGAAACAGGCGCCCGTGGTGCTGACCATCTGTGCCGACTTCCGCCGCACGACGAAATGGGCCGAGTGCCGCCAGGCCAATCCCGGCTACGATAACCTGCTCAGTTTCATGAACGCGGCCACCGATGCGCTGCTCTTCACCCAGACGTTCTGCAATCTGGCTGAGGAGGAGGGACTGGGACTCTGCTACTTAGGTACTACGCTTTATATGCCGCAGAATATCATCGAGGCGCTGAAACTGCCCAAGCTGGTGTTCCCCGTGGCTACGCTCACGGTGGGATGGCCCGCTGAGGAGCCGCCTCTCTCCGACCGTCTGCCGCTGGAGAGTTTCGTGCACGACGAACACTACCACTCACCGACCTCCGCCGACATTAACCGCTACTACGCTGCCAAGGAGGCATTGCCAGAGAACAGGGAGTTCGTGAGGATCAACCATAAGCAGACGCTCGCGCAGGTGTTCACGGACATTCGCTACACGAAGGCCGACAACGAGGCCATGAGCCGTGGCCTGCAGGAAGCGCTGAAAAGACAAGGCTTTATATGATTTTCTATTTCTCAGGGACAGGTAACACGCGTTGGGCTGCCGAGCAGCTGGCTGAAGCCACAGGGGAACACCTCGTTGCCATTGCCGATGCTACAGCTGGATCGTGCACCTACACGTTGCAGCCCGGTGAACGCGTAGGCTTCTGCTTCCCCGTCCACGGGTGGCAGCCGCCGCGCATCGTGCGACAGTTCATCCGCCGCCTGAAACTGAAGTATGCTGAGGGCGCACGTCCCTACTGCTACGCGCTCGTGACTTGCGGCGACAGCATCGGACGCACCATGGAGATGCTCAACGGCGAGCTGCGCGCCGTGGGGCTGCAGACTGACAGCGTATTCTCGCTGGTGATGCCCGAGAGCTATGTCTGCCTGCCCTTCATGTACACCGACAGCCCCGCGCGCGAACAGAGCAAGATAGCCACTGCACAACAGCAACTCACGCAATATGCCGACCTCATCGTGCGCCGTGTGGGAAGCGAGTGTCACACCCAGCGAGGGCTCACTCCCTGGCTTTTCTCACATGTCATAGGAGCCTACTTCAACCGCTACATGATTACGGACAAGAAGTTCACCGTCGATGCCGACATCTGCATCCGCTGTGGCAAGTGCGTGAAGGCTTGTCCCACGGGCAACCTGACGATGAGCATTGACGGGGACAACGCGCTACCGCAGTGGCACCACGACGGCAGCTGCACCAACTGTCTGGCCTGCTATCACTACTGCCCGCGACACGCCATCAACTATGGTAATATCACGCGCAAACGAGGGCAATACTTCTTCGGACACAACAAAAAAACATAAAAGATTCTGACATGAAATTCGTCTCATGGAACGTCAATGGCCTGCGCGCCTGCGACGGCAAAGGCTTCCGCGACATCTTCCGCACGCTCGATGCCGACTTTTTCTGCCTGCAGGAGACCAAAATGCAGGAGGGCCAGCTCGACATTGCCTTCGAAGGCTACGAGAGCTACTGGAACTACGCTGAAAAGAAAGGCTACTCCGGCACCGCCATCTTCACCAAGCACACCCCCCAGAGCGTTGCCTACGGACTCGGCATTGAGGAGCACGATCACGAGGGGCGCGTCATCACGCTGGAATACCCAACGTTCTACGTCGTCACCGTCTATACGCCAAACTCGCAGGATGGCCTGCGCCGCCTCGATTATAGGATGACTTGGGATGATGACTTCCGCCAATATCTCCAGCGCCTCGACGTGCAGAAGCCAGTCCTCGTGTGTGGCGACATGAATGTGGCTCATGAAGAGATTGACCTCAAGAATCCTAAGAGCAACCGCATGAATGCCGGTTTCACCGATGAGGAAAGGGCCAAGTTCACAGAGCTGCTGGCAGCCGGTTTCACTGACACCTGGCGCGCCCGCAACCCCGACAAGGCCGATGTCTATTCCTGGTGGAGCTATCGCTTTCAGGCTCGCCAGAAGAATGCCGGCTGGCGCATCGACTATTGGCTTGTGAGCAATCGTCTCTTCCCACAGGTGACGGGTGCCGACATTCTCACCGACATCTACGGCAGCGACCACTGCCCCGTTGAACTTACTCTCCAGATGGCATAGTCATGGCAAAAGACAAGCTGATGTACGTCTGCGACAACTGCGGACAAGAGAGCGCCAAATGGATTGGCAAATGCCCCTCCTGCGGCCAATGGAATACGTTCAAGGAGTTCCGAGTTAAAGCGAACTCCGGCACTTCCCGCCAGGGAGGGGGCCTCCCTTTGGCAGGGCCAGCTGAGAGAGGGTCCTCTCCCACCCTGCTATCCGACATCGACGCTACCGAGGAGCCACGCATAGACCTTCACGACGAAGAACTCAACCGCGTTCTCGGGGGAGGTCTCGTGCCCGGTAGCCTTGTGCTGCTGGGAGGTGAGCCCGGTATCGGCAAGAGCACGCTCGTGCTCCAGACGGTGCTGCGCCTCAAGGACAAGAAGGTACTCTACGTCAGCGGTGAGGAAAGTGCCCGCCAGATCAAACTGAGAGCGGAACGGCTGATGAACGACAGCCAGCTGTCAGCCAACAGCCAACAGCCATCAACCATCCAAGTTGTCTGCGACAACTCGCTGGAGAACATTTTTGAACACATCCAACAGGAACAACCTGACCTCGTGGTCATCGACTCCATACAGACCATTGCCACTGAGGCCGTGGAGTCATCACCCGGTAGTCTCTCGCAGATCCGCGAGTGTGCAGCCGCCCTTCTCAAATATATCAAAAGCGGTGGCCCAAGCACCATCCTCATCGGTCATATTACCAAAGAAGGAACCCTTGCCGGCCCCAAGGTGCTGGAACACATTGTTGACACGGTGCTGCAGTTCGAGGGCGACCAGCATTATCTCTACCGCATCCTGCGCTCACAGAAGAACCGCTTCGGCAGCACCTCGGAGCTTGGCATCTATGAGATGAGGCAGGAAGGGTTGCGGCCTGTCACCAACCCCAGCGAGCTGCTCCTGACTGACAACCAAGACGGTCTGAGCGGCATCGCCATTGCTGCTGCCATCGAGGGCGTGCGCCCCTTCCTCATCGAGGCGCAGGCGCTTGTCAGCACCGCAGCCTACGGCACTGCACAGCGCTCTGCCAACGGCTTTGACTATCGCCGTCTAAATATGCTCTTAGCCGTGTTGGAGAAGCGCGTTGGCTTCAAACTGGCACAAAAGGACGTATTCCTGAATATTGCCGGTGGCCTGCGCGTCACCGACCCCGCCATCGACCTGGCCGTCATCGCCGCCATCCTGTCATCAAACGTCGATACCGCCATCGAAGCAGGCGTCACCCTCTGCGGCGAGGTGGGGCTCTCGGGTGAGATTCGCCCTGTCAGCCGCATCGAGCAACGCATCGCCGAAGCCCAGAAGCTTGGATTCCAGCGCATCCTCATTCCTGCTGCAAGCCTCAAGGCTGTGAATCCACACTCCTACAAGATTGAGATTATCCCTTGCCGTCGAGTCGAAGACGCTTTCCGAGCCCTCTTCGGATAACTTTAGGGTAAGGACAGCTGTACCTCTGCAGCTTGAAGCAGAGGCGACGTAAAGCGGATGACAGGCGAATCGTTCCGCGCATAGCGGTTGGAGAATGGCATCTGTGGTGCACGGCTGACGTAGGCCAACAGACGCCCCCCATGGACGCGCAGATGACGCGTGGAGCGGAGGCTGGTGTCGCGACTGTCGCCGTTTTCCAAGCCAAGAATCCGCAAAGGTCCCATCGGATAACAGGTGACATCATTGTCAGCCAACGGCACAAGATGACCTTCCTCATCTACGACCTCGATGGTCACGTGTGCTACCTCATCGGTGTTTGTCAGCACTGTTTTATCTACTGTAGCCCGCAGCGCAAAGGGGCGACCAGAGGTGACAATGGAGGCCGTAGCTCCGTTTGCTGCCACGCAATGGAGAGTGCCCGGCTGATAGTGGACATCCCAATAGAGGATACCTGTCGCATCGTCGTGCACTGGTTCCCCGCCGATAGGTTGTCCGTTGAGGAAGAGTTGCGCTGACGGGGCGTTCGTGTAGCACACCACCCGCACAGGCTGGTCGTTGTCATAGTTCCACACGGCAGGCGCATAGGGTGACACCTGCTGACGATTCTGGCGCTGGCCTCTGTTGCCGCCGAAGCCCGTGGGATAGCTGCCGATATAGCACACCGGCTGATTGCTCCAAAGCGCTGCACGGTAATGCCCGATAGGCTTCACGTTGCCGGCGAGATCCAGCAGCCCCGCCGTGGAGCCTCGTGCCGGCCAGGGACCGCTCTCACCCAAATAGTCGATACCCGTCCACAGGAACTGCCCAAAGATATGTTCATTGTCGCGCACAGCCTTCCAGGCTGGCAGGTCGTGGCGATTCTCACTGCCGTAGATGACACGTTTGGGATAGCGCTGATGGTCCTCCTGATAGCGACTCTCTGTGTAGTTATACCCCACCACATCTACTGCCTCGGGGTAGGCGGTCTGATTGCTCATGACCACGCCTGCGAGTGCTCCCGTGACAGCCCGCGTATCATCAATACCACGCACGATAGCCGCCAGGCGTTGCGCAATGCGCCCGATGCGCTCAGCATGGGGTTGTTCGGGTTTGTACCCTCCGTACATAGGTTGGGTGAAGCCCGCCGTGCCACTGTCAAGAACCGGATGCGAGTAGGGGTCGTTGGGATAGTCCACCTCGTTGCCGATACTCCATAGAAAGATGCAGGGGTGGCAGCGGTCGCGCCGCACCATGTCCGCCACATCGCGATCTATCCACTCTTCGAAATAGTCAAAAGTGCCCTCGAAGCCAGGTGTGCCCTGATTCCAACCCTTGAGCCATTTGCGCTTCGGGAACTCCCATTCGTCGCTGGCCTCATCCATGACAAGCAGTCCCAGCGTGTCACAAAGGGCGTAGAGGGCAGGCGCATGAGGGTTGTGGCTCATGCGGATAGCGTTGACGCCGAGCGACTTCAGCGTCAGCAGGCGCCGGCGCCACACATCAGCGGGCACGGCGGTGCCAAGGGTGCCGGCGTCATCGTGCAGACAGACGCCCTTGACCTTCATCCACTGTCCGTTGAGCGCAAAACCGCGGTCGGGCGAGAACTCCAGCGTGCGCAGCCCCAGCGGCACCTCACTGCGGTCCGTCTCACGGCCATCAGCCATCAAGCGCACGCACACTTTATATAGATATGGGGCATCGAGCGTCCAACGGTGGGGATTGGCGATTGCCAATGTGAAAGATGTTGAAGTTTTAGATTGTGACGTTGAGACCACCTTTCCCGCAGCATCGAGGATCTCCACCGCAAGGGTTGCTGCTCCCTCGGGCTTTTCCACCCTGACCTCAACCAGAGCCTTCTTGTCATTGAGGCTCTTGATGCTCCATGACGTTCCCCACAGGGCGAGGTGAGTCGCTGGAGCCGACACAAGCCAAACGGGACGGTAGATACCTGAACCCGTGTACCATCGCGAGTCGTTCTGCCGCGAGTGGTCAACGCGCACGGCGATGACATTGTCAGTGCCGGCGTGAAGATAAGGGGTGAGCTCGTAGAGGAAGGAGGCGAAACCACTGGGGCGGTAGCCCAGAAGGTGGCCGTTGACATAGACTGAAGAACGATTATAGACGCCCTCGAAATAAACATACAGACGGCGTCCTTCATCCAACTCTGCTGCTGTAGGCGTCAGGTGGCAGCGATACCAGCCAATGCCTCCAGGCAGATAGCCCTGACAAGAGCCAGCATCAGGCGACATCGGCTGTGTCACGCCCCAGTCATGGGGAACGGTGACGCGCTGCCAGCGGCTGTCGTCGTAGTCCGCAGCTATGGCCACAGAGTCATCGGCCAAGCGGAATCGCCAGCCGGCGTCCAAGAGTCGGGCATTGCCGAAAGAAGGTTGCGCTTGCACAGCAAGTGCAACGAGCAAGGAAGTCATCAAGGAAAAGAAAAACCTGTTCATTTGTGTTTGAGCGTTTGTTGTTGAGTTAAACGGATTAGACAGCACAAAGTTATGTACTTTTCAGTAAGGGACAAAGAAAAAAGACAAAAAGATGGTCGCAGCCACAGAAAAAGCCCGCGAGGAAGTGGGTTCCTGACGGGCTTTGCTTATTCAATTTTGCTTTTTAACTGTCTGTTAATACTTGATTGTGATTCTCTTACCTTAGTGCAGACGCGTGCTGAAAACAGAGGCGTTACTGACGATTGCTGCAATTGCTACAATTGCGAAAGCAATAGAAGTAATAATACTAGTCATAATCCTTTTACCTTTTTAAAGTTATCCTTCATGTGTTTTTTTCATGCGGGTCACGCTTGACCCATTTCTATTCTTGTGTTTTTCTTTTGACGCTGCAAAGGTACGGCCTTTTGAGCGAAATTACATCAAAAACATGCCAAATAGCATAAAATTAGCCCATTTCGTTGACCTCAGTCAAAAAAATGGGGAGCGAGAGGAAAAAGAAAAGCAGGCAAAGGTAAAAGAGAAAAAGGCTGTGCCAAATGAATGACACAGCCTTTGGTATAAAGCTTGAATAATGATTATTCAGCGCGGAGGGTGAAGCGCTTGAAGGCCGTCACAGTGAGAGCCTTGTCAACGCTCTGGAGATACTGGGCAACGGTCATGTTCTTGTCCCAGATGAACTCCTGCTCGAGCAGGCAGTTCTCCTTGAAGAACTTCTTCAGACGACCCTGAGCGATATTCTGAATCATCTGCTCCGGCAGGTTAGCAGCCTTCTCAGCAGCCACCTTCTCCTTGATCTCGCGAACCATGGCAGCCTGCTCGGGTGTAATCCATCCCTTAGCCATGTTGCTCTCAATGTGGTCCTCGCTATCTACGTGTGCGGGGTTCACGCCAGCCTTGCGGATGGCAGCCTCTACGGCCTTGGCAACCTGCTCCTCCTTGGTCTTCTCAACGGCGACGCGAAGCTCGCTGTCGATGGTCTCCTGGGGAACAGAAGCAGCGTCAACAGCCACAGGGCTTGCGCTGGCAACCTGCATGGCAACATTTTTGCCAACAGTAGCATCCTCAACGCACTTGTTGAGAGCCACCATGGTGCAGAGAGTGTTCTTGTTCTGGTGGTTGTAAACAGCGATGTACTCGCCCTCAACGACGCTGTAGCCGTCGAGTTCCATCTTCTCACCAGTAATACCGCTACGATCGACCACAGCCTCAGCAACAGTGGTGCCGTTGAGGGGCAGTGCCTTGACCTCGTCGAGGGTCTTGCAGCGAGCTGCTACAGCAGCGTCGAGGATATCCTGTGTGAGCTTCACGAAGTCGGCGTTGTTAGCCACGAAATCGGTCTCGCACTTCAGGGCGATGATGGCAGCGAAGTTGCCGTCAACCTTCACAAGGACACAACCCTCGCTGGCCTCACGGTCGCTACGCTTGGCAGCTACAGCCTGACCTTTCTTGCGGATGATCTCGATAGCGGGCTCGATTTCGCCGTTGCTCTCCTCGAGTGCTTTCTTGCAGTCTGCCAGACCTGCGCCAGTCATCTCGCGCAGTTTCTGAATATCTTTGATTGATACAGCCATTGTATTATCGCGGGCTTAGCCCGCAGTTTTAACAGTTGAAAGTTGAAAGTTTAATGTTTAAAGTAGTTTGATTTAAAACTTTAAACTAAATTATTCCTCAGCAGGAGCTTCTTCAGCGGCCTCAGCCTCTTCCTCCTCGACGCGGGCGTTCTGCTTCTCAGCCTTCTCGCCGGCAGCTTCAGCGTCAACGCGCTCAGCCTTACGCTCTTCCATGCCCTCAGCAATAGCAGCCACACAAGCATCGAGGATTACCTCTACGCTCTTGCTGGCGTCGTCGTTGGCGGGAATCACGAAGTCAACGTTGTCGGGGTTGGAATTGGTGTCAACGATGCCGAAGACGGGAATGCCCAGACGGTTAGCCTCGCGGACAGCAATCTGCTCCTTGAGCACGTCAACCACGAAGAGAGCAGCGGGCAGACGTGTGAGGTCAGCGACGCTGCCAAGGTTCTTCTCCAGCTTGGCGCGCTGGCGGCTGACCTGCAGTGCCTCGCGCTTGCTGAGGTTGGCATAAGTGCCGTCAGCAGTGAGCTTGTCGATATTTGCCATCTTCTTCACAGCCTTGCGGATGGTGGCGAAGTTGGTGAGCATACCACCGGGCCAGCGCTCGATGACATAAGGCATATTGATGGAGGTAGCTTTCTCAGCTACGACCGACTTGGCCTGTTTCTTAGTAGCAACGAAGAGTATCTTGCGGCCGCTCTTGGCAATGTTCTTCAGAGCCTCTGCAGCCTCGTCAACCTTCACGACAGTCTTGTGGAGGTCAATGATGTGAATGCCATTCTTCTCCATGAAGATGTAGGGAGCCATGGCGGGGTTCCACTTGCGCTTGAGGTGGCCGAAGTGGCAACCTGCTTCAAGTAGAGTGTCGAAATTTGTTCTTGACATAGTTTTTGTTTTTGTTGGCGAGTTGACAAGTTGTTTAGTAAACAAGTTGTCTTCTCAGATTGTTTACTTTCCTTTGGGTTAATTGTTAACCAACCATGCGGTAGTCCTAAGAATCCGCACGATTTAGATACTAAACGTAATTTATGCAGCCCAGCAAACTGGAGCCGATATATTAACGTTTGCTGAACTGGAAGCGACGACGTGCTTTTGGCCTACCGGGCTTCTTGCGCTCCACCTCACGGGGATCACGGGTCATGAAACCTTCAGCACGCAGGGCTTTCTTGTCCTCGGCATTGATCTTGACGAGCGCACGGGCGATGGCGAGACGGAGAGCCTGGCTCTGACCGGTGAAGCCGCCACCGAAGAGGTTCACCTTGATGTCGTATTTTTCAGCCACATCGAGAAGAGCCAGAGGCTGCTTGACGACGAACTGGAGGATGCTGCTGGGGAAGTACTCGGTCAGATCCTTCTTGTTGATGGTAATCTTACCAGTGCCCTCTGTCACATAAACACGGGCAACGGCGCTCTTACGGCGTCCTAATGCATTTACTACTGCCATTTCTGTTTATTTGTAGAGGTTAATATCAATGGCCTTGGGGCTCTGTGCCTCATGCTTGTGCTCGGGACCCTCGTAGATATAGAGGTTGCCCAGCAGCTGAGCGGCCAGTTTGTTCTTGGGGAGCATACCCTTCACGACACGGCGCAGGAGCTTGTCGGCACCGTTGGGCTTGGCAAGGATGTCAGCAGGAGTGCTAGCCTTCTGGCCGCCGGGGTACATGCTGTAACGGAGATATACGCGGTCAGTCATCTTCTTACCGGTGAGCTGAACCTTCTCTGCGTTCACAATGATGACGTTGTCACCGCAATCCACGTGAGGGGTGAAGTTGGGTTTGTACTTGCCACGAAGGAGCTTTGCCACCTTCGTTGCGAGGCGACCGAGGATCTGGTCCGTTGCATCCACAACGACCCACTCCTTCTGCACTGTCGCCTTGTTGGCAGAAATGGTCTTGTAACTTAAAGTGTCCATTCTTCGTTGTTAAATAATTTGTACTACTAATTG
>Ga0310697_10004687_pt1 | contig 13428 bp, 14 predicted proteins | sample 172DNAGHGlowgp2_FD_203883 | JGI IMG/M metagenome (GOLD analysis project Ga0310697, IMG submission 203883) | Sheep rumen microbial communities from Palmerston North, Manawatu-Wanganui, New Zealand - 1728 DNA GHGlow gp2 (v2) (version 2) | ecosystem: Host-associated > Mammals > Digestive system >...
GAAGTCACCGTTGTGACCTGTTGTCGCCACGATGCCCTGATTGTCAAGAATGACAGTAGCACCCTCCACGGGAAGGCCATTCCTGGCGTCAAGCACCACGCCACGCACGCCCGCGTGTTGTGCCAGCACCGTCGAGGTGGCAAAGAGTGCTAATAGCAAAAACAGTTTAAGTCTCATAAAATCATCATTAAGTATATTAATATTGTAAATATCAGCTTATAAGGTGCTCAATGGTCAAGTTAGTTTTGCGAAATTTCATTGCGAAACGGTCTAATCCCGCAATGAAAACCCTCAAAATTACAGATTATTTTTTAATCTAAACAAGAAAAAGACAGGTTTTTCAGTCTTCAAGTGTCAGTTTTCATCTAACATCTAAAGCCTAGCATCTAAAGTCTAACATCTAAAGTCTAACATCTAAAGTCTAACATCTGAGGTCTAAAGTCTAAAACCTAAAACCTAAAACCTAAAACCTAAAGCCTAAAACCTACTTATCCTTTTTCCAGTAATCATTATACATCTTGATGCCAAAGACGATAGCGCTCGACACCGTGGTGATGACATTGGTGATGAACAGGGGCCAGTTCTTGAGCAACAGTCCTTGGATGGCAAAGAAGATACCGCCCAGACCCATCATCAGGAAGGTGGGCAGCGCAATACCGTCAGTGTCATGAGTACGGATGGTGTAAATTGCCTGGGGCATATAACCGAGCACCAGACAAATCGACGCGGTGTAACCGATGATGTCGGTCAAGTGAGTGGAGATAAATTCGTTCATATCAGTATAATTAAGTCTAAATAAAACAAAGTGGGACCCGATAATCGGGCCCCACGTCGTCACGTTATTATTCTATCGTTATGAAAATCCTCGGTCAGAAAAGGCACAGAGAAAAGCCACGTCGTGCGCATCATCAAGTCTGATATGTAGCTCACAGATGACATCTTTGCTTAAAATTTGGGTGCAAAGGTACAACTATTCCGCAACTTAGTCTTCAGTGCATCTTATCTTTAACTAATTTTAATACATTACTTCAAACCGCACTCGCGCATCAACTCCTCGACGGCAGCCTTGAGCTGGAGGTCCTCGCCGTTGATGACGGTCTCGGGATTGTTAGCAATCTTGATATCGGGCTCGAGCTGGGTGTTCTCGAGGTAGTTGCCCTCGGGCAGCAGGTAGCCGATGATGGGGATACCGAACACGAGCGACGAGTCTTGCAGGCGCTCCCACGATACACTGGTCATGGTGCCGGGCACGGGCATGCCGACGAGCTTGCCCAACTTGTCATGGCTGTACACCCAGGGGGTGCCGTGGGCGTTGCTGTAGTTGGCCTCGCACTGCAGCATGATGCTGGGCTTGTTCCAGCGGCGGCTGGGCATGTCGCAAGCCTCGCGGCCGCGGATGACCTGGGTAAAGTACTTCTTGCCGCTGAAGAGCACCTCGATGTCCTCGTGCAGGCGGCCACCGCCGTTGAAGCGGGTGTCGATCACGATACCGTCACGCTTGTTGTATTTACCCAGCACATCGCTGTAGATGTCACGGTAGCTGGCGTCGTTCATCGACTCCAGGTGAACATAGCCCAGACGGCCGTTCGACAGGCTGTCCACGATGTGGGCATTGCGTTTTACCCAGCGCTTGTACATCAGGTCGCCCAGCGCACCCTTGCTGATGGGCTTCACTACCTCTTCCCAGCGCTTGCCGGTCTTGGGGTTGTAGAGCGAGAGCAGGGTCTTCTTGCCTGCCTGGCCGTTGAGCAGCTCGGTATAGTCGTTCTCCTCGTCGATAGCCACGCCGTTGATCTTCTCCAGGATGGTGCCTGGCTTGATCTGGCTCTTGGCCTTGGCAAGGGGACCGCCCTCGATGACCTCGTCAACCTTGAGGCCATTGCCGGTGTAGTTCCAGTTGTAGATGAGGCCCAGATCGGAGGTAGCCTCGCCGCTGGTGGGATAGAAGCGACCACCGGTGTGCGATGCGTTCAGCTCACCCAGCAACTCGCTCAACAGGTTGGCAAAGTCCTGATTGTTGTTGATGTGGGGCAAGAACTTGCGATAGGTCTCCACATTGGCCTTCCAGTCACAACCGTGGTAGTTGAGGTTGTAGAAACGCTTGGTGATCTGCTTGTCCACATGGTTGAACATGTACTCGCGCTCGGCGAACAGGTCCATCTTCATGTCGGCCTTGTAGTCGATGCCCGTGAGCTTGTCGCCAGCCACGGTGAGCTTCTGCATCTTGCTGCCGCCCAGCACATAGAGGGTCTTGCCGTCCTTGCTGGCCTGGATGTCGGCACCACCGCCGCCCATCTTGTTCAGGAGCTTGGTCTCGTGCTTGCGCAGGTCCATCTTCCACAGGTCATAGCCTTTCTCGATGGCCGACAGGTAGTAGAGCGACTCGCCGTCGGGGGTGACCATGCAACCCGAGATGTTGCTCGAGTTGGGAGTCAAGCGCACGATGCGCTCATCGATACCGGCCAGCTCGACCTTGATATCCTTGCTGGCAGCAGGCTTGGCATCAGCCTTCTTGTCGTCGGCTTTGCCTTTCTTCTTGCTGTTCTTGGTGTCCTCGGCTTTCTTCTCCTCGGCCTTCTTGGCCTCCTTCTCGGCCTCGGTCAGCAGTTCATAGTCCTCCTTGTTGAGGTTGTAGCGGTCCAGCGCCTCCTGGTTGACAAAGGCCAGGAACACGTCGTCCTGCGAGCCCCACGAGGCATGGCTGCGCATACCATAGCGGTTGCTGCGGAACATGATGGCATTGCCCTCCATCACCCAGCGGGGGCCCTCGCTGATGTAGGCGCTACCGGTGATGTTGGTGATGGGACCTCCGTTGGCCGACACGATACCGATGTCGGTATAGGGGTCACGCTGGTTGCCGATGAACTCGAGGGCAAACCACTTGCCGTCGGGCGACCAGCTGTAGTCAAAGCCGCCATTGGTCTCATACCAGGTCGAGCCGTCGGTCACCTGGGTCACCTGCTTGGTCTTGAGGTCCAGCACCTTGAGGTAGATACGGTCCTCGATAAAGGCCAATTTCTTGCCGTCGGGCGACAGGCAGGGATACATGCGCTCAACCGTCTTGGAGGGCAGCAGGATCTCTTCCTTGATGAGGGTGGCATTGGGGAAGTTGGGGTCATCCTTGCGCTCGATGGTGGCGAGGACGAGTTCCCAGTTGCCGTTGCGCTCGGTGGCATAGGCCAGGGTGCGGTTGTCGGCGCCCCACGATACCCAATTCTCGGCTTCGGGGGTGCTGGTGATGCGCTTAGTGGTGCTGTATTCTACCGAGGTCACAAAGACCTCACCGCGAACGATAAAGGCCACCATCTTGCCATCGGGCGACACGGCGGCATCGGTAGCGCCGCGGGTGAACGACAGGTTCTGGATCTGGTCGCTGTCGTCGTGCCACAGGCTGATGTTCACCTTGCTGGGCTGGCCGCCCTGGCGCATGGTGTAGAGTTCGCCATCCTGGGTGAAGCACAGCGTGCCGTTATTGGCGATGGACAGGAAGCGCACGGGGTTAACCGTGAAGTTGGTCACCTTGTTGAGCTGGCTGGGATGGTCCAGCGGCATCGAGTAGACGTTCATCGAGCCGCCGTTGCGCTCGCTCAGGAAATAGACGGTCTTGCCGTCGGGACTGAGGACGGGGTTGCGGTCCTCACCGCCGATGTTGGTCAGGTTGGTGTGATGGCCCGTCTTGGCATCATAGCACCAGATGTCGCGTGTAATCGACGAGGTGTGGTGCTTGCGGTACTCATCCTCACCGCCCTTGCGGTCCTGATAGACGAAATAGTCACCGGTCTTGTTCCAGCAGATGTATTCGGCGGGAGTGCCCAACTCGCGTGTGGAACGACCGCCCTCGACAGGCACCCTATAGACCTCGGTCAAGCGGCCGCTGGGGAACAGCATGCTGCTGGCGGGGTCCTGGATGGCGGCACTGTAGTAGATGTACTTGCCGTCGGGGCTGAAGGTCCACGGTGTCTCGGCAGCACTGTTGCGTGTCAGGCGCTGGGGCTGACCGCCGGTCGACGGCATCACATAGATGTCGTTGTTGCCCTTGCGGTCGCTGGCAAAAGCCAGCGTCGCACCGTCGGGCGACCACACGGGCATGGATTCATAACTCGACTGTGAGGTCAACTGCACAGCCTGTCCGCCACCGCTGGGCACCACATAGATGTCACCCTTGTAGCAGAACGCGATCTTGTTACCGTCAGGCGAGATGCTCGCATAACGCATCCACAATGGCGTGTCGGCCATCGCGGTCATCGCCGTCACTGCGGCGAGAGAAAGCAAGATTTTCTTCATCATGATTGTACTCAATTTTGGGTTTATCCTGCAAATTTACAAAAAAAGCCATTACAACCCCCATTTCTCACAGAAAAACACTAAAAAACCATCTGTCTATGTGTGACATCAGCCGCTGCCATAGATTAACCTGACAGCGGCTGGTGGACCTGTTTCGGCAAATGCGAGATTAATCTCGGATTTTCAACACCGAAACGTGAGTTCTTAAGAAATATCGCTAATCATGCACCTGCTAGTTGGACTTGCGGTCGCCAAGGTTTATATCATCGATATATTCATTGTCAACATTTTAGTCGGCAGCTGCATTCATTAACCCCTTTAAAAATCCCAAGACAGCAGCGGGGGACTCTTGGGGTGCTGCACCTTGTGCCTGCATCCAGTCTATATAATTTGAAAACAAGGTGGCCGCAATTTTTTCTACAGCATTGTTGTTGGATAAATCCATAAATTTACGATAGGACTCCTTGGCGAGAAGCATTTGGCCGAAATCCAGGTCTTCGTCAGTTAAAATGCCATAAGCCGTATTCACTGCAATGGCGGGCAAATTGTCTCTGTACCAGTCTATCATATTTGGGTCCATCTCATCTTCGGAACCATCCGAACTGGGTTCCTCCAATTTCTTAATCATTGTCGAAACGAGAGACATGTCATCCAGTAACTTCGACATCTTTGCAGCAAAGGCGGCATCGATGTCGGCATCGGGTTGAACTGGCTCTAGTTCGAGTTCCCCTTCAGCAGACTCCATGTTAAAGACGGCCCCAAGCATGAGGCTCGTGATCTCGGAATCTAACTCACTGTCCCATTCCGCTTTATGGGCTGCATAAGTCTTGCCCTGGGGCGTGGAAAGCAGTGAGTAAACTTCCTGCAAGTCGGCTTCTGTTATGTTTTGGGCCTGTAATATGGGAATCAGTAATTCCGTGTAATCATCCGCCAGGTGCTCTTTGAGATAACGTTCGCTCAACTGGTCAAGGTTCACCTTGCCATCGTTGACGAACATCGTCTTAAAGAACGGTATGATGGCTTTGCTGCGTTCAAACATCACATCCACATTCAAGTACCGCTTCACGGCCTCACGATAACTGTCCTGGGCATGGGCGCTGGCGGCAACCAGCATCACCAGCAGGGCAATAAGTAATCTTGTCTTTCTCATCTAGTTATAGTTTTAAAGTTAATACCAATTGGTTTGATGGTGCAAAACTAATCATTTTTCTTAACAATCCAACATTAAAACGCATTGGCTTCACAACATCCATACAAATTTTCCGTTTTTTGACATATATCACAAAAAATGTTCCTAACTTTGCAGGTTAGATGTTTTACTAAAAACAGACTGATGGAACGAGAGACTCAAAATAGGGTAACGTATATCATTTATTGTGTAAGCGCTTTTGCCAATCAATATGGCCTAAGCAACAAACAAGCATACGCTTACTTGAACAGGTTCAAAGGCTTAGATTTCCTGGATGAGTGTTATGAGGCTGAGCATCAGTTATCAATCAACGATGCTGTTACCGATTTATCCATCATCTGTCATCGCAATGGAGGGGCGCTAGTATGATTATTAAGCTTTATCACGGCTCTAATGTCGCCATCCATGAGATTGACTTATCTAAAAGTCTTGTTGACAAAGACTTCGGGAAAGGCTTCTATTTGACCGATATTGAATCTCAGGCCGAGGTAATGGCACAACGACGGGTGCGCATTATGGGCTATGGCTCTCCGATTGTTACCGTTTTTGAATTCAATGACGACATTTTACATCAGAGTAACATCAACATCAAGATTTTTCCTGACGAGGTAAGTGCCGAATGGGCAGAATTTGTCAACAACAACCGCAATGCCTCTCAAACTGGCTTTTCACATCCCTACGATATTGTTATTGGTCCGGTAGCAGACGATGGGGTCGCCTTTCAGCTTGAGAGATACAATGAGGGAGTGATCGACCTCGATACCCTAGCCAGGGAGTTAGCCTATCGCAAACTGAACCGACAATACTTCTTTGGCACAGAATTAGCGATTAAACAATTGAAAAAATTATGAACAACGAGACAAAATTCTTGATAGATTCGCTTACCAAGAACCTGGTTCTTAGAGTGATAAAGGAATTTAAACTCTCAATCAAGGAGAGTCTGGATGCTGTTTATAATTCACAACTCTATGATAAGATTCTGGATCTCGAAACAGGTTTATATTTCCAGAGCGCTGGATATAATTACCAGTTGCTTCGCAAAGAATTGCTGGAAGGTAAATTTTCATAACATGATTTAAATGAGATATATTGACAATGACTAAACGATTTTTTATAGCGTTCTTTACTGTCTGCCTGGTGGCTATCAGTGCTATGGGCGATGAGGGCTATGCCAATGCTTCATTTGCCGTCAAGAAGCACGACTTCGGCACCATCAAGGAGGCCGACGGCCCCGTGAGCTGCACCTTTGAGTTTACCAACACGGGCGACAAGCCGCTGCTCATCATCGATGCTACCGCCTCGTGCGGCTGCACACATCCCGAATATCCCACCAAGCCCATCAAACCTGGCAAGAAGGGCAAAATCAAGGTGACCTACAGTCCCATCGGCCGTCCCGGCGCCTTCAAGAAGTCCGTCAAGGTCAAGACCAACGGCAAGGAACGCACAACAGTCCTGCGCATCGAGGGCACTGTCATCCCCAAGCAATAAGTGAGACTCGCCATTACCATAGTGCTGCTTGCAGCGATGTCGCTCGTCGCCACCGCCCAGCCCGAGGCCACCTGGCTGGAGCGACAGCATGACTTCGGTGTCATCCTGGAGAGGGACGGCAAGATTTCCTGCCAGCTACGCCTGGTGAACACCGGTAACGAGCCGCTGCTCATCATCAAGGCTCAAGCCGGCTGCGGATGTACAGGCGTCAACTATCCCGAGGCACCTATCGCTCCTGGTGACACTGCCGCTGTCGGCATTACCTACAACCCGTCAGGCCGTCCCGGTCAGTTCACCAAACAGGTCATCATTTTCACCAACACCGTGCTGCGACGCACCATCCTGGAAATCAGCGGCAATGTCATCCCCACCGAGGCAACACTCAACAAGGAATACCCGCTGCAAGCCGGCTCACTGCGCATCAGCCAGGGGAACATCCCCTTCGGCGAGATGACCAAAGGTGCCGTCAAGAACCACTACCTGAGCGCCTACAATGCCTCGACCGACACCGTGCTGGTCCACGTCAGCGGTGATAAGCCACACCTCCACCCTGCCCTCGTACCTGACACGGTGCCGCCCGGCCGCGTCACGGCGCTGACGGTATATTACGTCTCGAGACACGCGCCGCAGTGGGGACTCAATGTGGACACCCTGACGCTCACCTGTGAGCCTCTCAAGCAACCGTCAACTGCCAAGCCAGGAACGGCACACGTCCTTGTGATGGCCCAGGTGATGGAAGACTTCAAGGGGCTGACCGAGGAACAACGCCACAACGCGCCAGTCGTGAGCGTGGACTGCGGTGACAGCCTGGACTTCGGCACGATATCGGCTGGAGAGACCGTTTCCCGCACATTCACCGTCACCAACAAGGGCAAGTCACCACTCGTCATCAGGCGGCTGTGGGTACCCGACGGCGAGGGCGTCACCGTGACTGCCAACCGCAACGAGGTCAAGCGCAAGAAGTCTGCCACCGTCACGGTCACCGTCGACACGGCCCAGGTCAAGGACAACCTGCTCAACACATCGCTCACACTGATGACCAACGACCCCGAAAACCCACGCCTGACAATCCGCCTCGTGGGCATCATCGACAAGTAATCACATCAAACCGACATACAGACAATGGCTGAAAAGAAAAATACAAGAATCGTACAACACACCGAGGAGTGCCCCTCGCAGCAACAGCATCCCGAGAACGACGAACAGTTCGCCGGGCTGCAGGTCAACAGCGGCGTGGAGCAGCTGCCTAGCGTCAACCCCTACCTGAAACGCAAGCGCAAACCGCAACTGACGCCCGCCGAATACGTCGAGGGCATACGCAAGGGCAATCGCGCCGTGCTGGGACAGGCGGTGACGCTGGTCGAGAGCCGCAATGCCGAGCACCAGATTATCGCCCAGGAGGTCATCGAGAAGTGCCTCCCCTACACGGGCAACTCGCGCCGCATCGGCATCACGGGAGTACCCGGAGCCGGCAAGAGCACATCGATCGACTCCTTCGGTATGCACGTCATCAAGCAGGGCCACAAACTCGCCGTGCTGGCCATTGACCCCAGCAGCGAGCGCTCCAAGGGCTCCATCCTGGGCGACAAGACACGCATGGAACGGCTCGCTGTCGAGCCCGACGTGTTCATCCGCCCTTCCCCCTCGGCAGGCTCGCTGGGCGGCGTGGCACGCAAGACGCGCGAGACCATCGTGCTGTGTGAGGCGGCTGGCTACGACACCATCTTCGTCGAGACCGTCGGCGTGGGACAGAGCGAGATCGCCGTCCACTCGATGGTGGACTACTTCCTGCTCATCCAGCTCGCAGGAACGGGCGACGAGCTGCAGGGCATCAAGCGCGGCATCATGGAGATGGCCGACGGCATCGTCATCAACAAGTGTGACGGCGACAACATCGAGCGCGCCAACCTGGCGGCAGCCCAGTTCCGCAACGCCCTCCACCTCTATCCCCTGCCCCCGAGCGGTTTCCTGCCCGAGGTGATTACCTATTCGGGCTACTACGACCTGAACATCGAGGGCGTGTGGGACATGATCGACCGCTACTTCGCCCACGTCAAGGCGAGCGGCTACTTTGACGAGAAACGCCACGAGCAGGAGCGCTACTGGATGCGCGAGACCATCAACGAGCAGCTGCTGGCACGCTTCTACTTCGACCCCGAGATCGAGCGACTGCTCACCATCAAGGAGGATACGGTACTCGCCGGCAAGCAGACCTCGTTTGTCGCCGCCAGCGATGTGCTCAACTTCTATTATAACAAGATAACCAACGAACACTCCAAGCAATGAAACACCTGACCGCCATCACTCTCGCCGTGGGCGCCCTGTTGCTCATGTTGTGCAGCAGCTGTTCCTTTATGGACAAAATGTACGCAGCCCAAAAAATCGACGATGTTGCCACCCCGATCCAGTTCACCACGTTGGAGAACTACTTCGTGCGCAACGATGTGGACTGCTCCAAGCAGCAGCGCCTCATCATCAACAGCAAGGCTGAATTTGAGAAATATTTCGGCATGGCAGCCCACATGGGCGGAATGCCCACCGCGGTGAACTGGAACAAGCAGTTTGTCATTGCCCTCGTCATGCCCGAGACCAAGCGCGCGACAGCCATCTACCCTGTCAACGTCAAGGCAACCGACAACAATATCCTGGTATTCAGTTACATGGTGAAAAATGGCGACAATATGTCCCACAAGATGGTACCCTTCATCGCTGTGGCTGTCAACAAGCCAGCCAGCACTCAAGATATGAATATCTTCTTCCTTGAAAAATAATGACGCTCTATGGAAGGTAATTATTGCTACCGATATCCCCACCCTGCCGTGACGACCGACTGTGTCGTGTTCGGCTATGACGGCCTCCACCTCAACGTGCTGCTCATCGAGCGCGGCGGTGAGCCCTACAAGGGCTACTGGGCGTTCCCCGGAGGCTTCCTCAACATCGACGAGGACGCCCCCGACGGTGCCCGACGTGAACTGCTCGAGGAGACAGGACTCCAGGTGACCAATATCGAACAGCTGGGCGCCTTTGCCACGCCCGACCGCGACCCGCGCGAGCGCGTCATCTCGATTGCCTATTTCACCCTCGCCCATGTGCAGGATGTGCACGGCGGCGATGATGCGCGTGTGGCACGCTGGTTCCCCATCAGCCAGTTGCCGCCGTTGGCCTTTGACCACCAGCAGATGTTTGAGCAGGCGCTGCAACGCCTGTCCGACTGCCTGAAACTCAAGACGGGCAACTTCTTCAGCGGCGACTTCTCCTACGAGGAAATCGACATGATTTACTTCGCCACCCTCACCCGCCGATAACAGCCCACACACCACGCGGTCATAACCTGATTTGGCAACTAAAGACGCTAGGGTCTCTAGGATTGCCCTTAATTGTTAATAAATATTTAATAGACGGGTTTTCCCGTCTATTTGTGTTAATATTTGTAAATTATTAGCAGATTGATGTTCAAAAATTATGTTATATAACATATTGGAACTAATTTTGCAGTGGTTTTTCATGGTAATAGTTTTTAAGGTTAAGAGAATTCAGGTGTCGTGAGACAGTTGCTTTTTCAAGTAAAAACAAAATGTTTTAAGGTTTATGTTAATGGTATTAGAAGGTTAATTAGTTAAGCAATCCCCGACGTGAGTCGAGGATTTTTTTTGCCCCTGCCGGAAATATTATTTAACTTTGCAGGCACAATGCTAAATAAATGAATGACTATGAACAAGAATCTCATCTTCGCCCTGCTGGCCATCTCCGCTTTATGGTCATGTGGCAATCTCAACAACAGCAACAACGGTTCCACTGCAGTCAATGAACAAGGAAGCTCCGACACCACCCTGTGCCAGTTCAGTAACATCGACATGGACAAGCGGTTCTCCTACATTGATGACGATGGCGACACGCTCTATTTTGACAACTCATTCTCGGCTTTCTGGCCGCAAATCATCAATGGCAAGCCCTGTCCCAACCTGCAGCAGGCCCTGTTCCGTGCCATGACCGACAGCGCCGAACTCAACCAGCTGGACAAGGTCACCGAGTTTCTGCTCAATCCAGGCAACTACACCGAATATGACGCCAAGAAATTCGTCCCTGTCACCGAGGTCAAGGATGACGGCAAGTTATCGACCAGCGAAGTGGACGTGATCATGCAAAGCATGACCGACCGCCTGCTGCTCTACCACCTGGGCACCTCTTCCTATATGGCAGGTGGTGCACACGGCATCTACGCCAACAATTACGTCACCTACGACCTCAAGACCGAGAAAGCCGTTGCCCTCGAGGAAATCGTCGCCGACACCACCCTGCTGCGCAACGTCATCTTTAGGGCGATCAAGAATAACTATGACTACGACAAGGATGACCTCTTCATTCCCGAGAACGGCCTGCTGCCCCTGCCCCGCGACTTCTTTATCGACGGCACGGTGCTCCACGTCATCTATCAGGTCTATGAGATCGCCAGTTACGCCCAGGGCATGATCGACGCTCCCATCTATCCCTACCTGCTCAAGCCCGAGGAGATAAAACAACTCTATACCCCCTATGGCCGCGAGCTCCTCGACCTCACCGAGTAATCAACCCTCACGACATCATTCCTTATGAAAAAGATAACCATCAGCCTCATCGCCATGGCGCTCATGGCTTGGGTATGCCCTGCCATGGCACAATCGGCATATGGAGAAGCATGCCAGTTCTATAACATCGACAAGACCGTCAAGGCAAAACTCGGCGAAGGAGAAGATGCCCAGTATCAGCAAAACACCATCAAAGCCCTCTGGCCCGTGATGCTCAACGGCAAGGAATGTCCCAAGTTGCAAGAAGCCATCTGCAAATGGCTGACCGACAAGGAAGATATCAAGCTGATGGATCGGGCCATCGAGTACACGTTGTACACCGACATCGAGAATGTGCCCTTTGGCGACAATGGCCCTTACCTGATTCTTGACAGTTTCAACGATATAGAATCCCCTTATTCTTCCACCATCAATACCATCGAACTCAAGACCCTGGGCAAGCGGTTCGCCGTATTCCACCTGTTTACCTATATGTACTATGCAGGAGCAGCCCATGGCATGTATGTCCACAACTACATCACCTACGATACCGAGCTCGGCAAGATCGTCACCCTGGAGGATGTATTGATTGACCCAGAATTAATCCGCCCCCACATCCTGAAGTCCATCAACCTCAAGTATGACTACACCGAAGAGGACCTCTTCCTCCCCGAGGACGGTGTCATGAAGATTCCATCGGTATGGTATTTCGAGGAGGGATTCCTACATCTCTTCTATCAGGTCTATGAGATCGCCAGCTATGCCCAGGGCGACATCGACGTCCCCCTCTGTTATCCCAACGATCCCAGCGCCCCCGAGTTCCTCACCCCCTACGGCCAACAACTCCTAGAAGAATCCCAAGCCGAAACCCCCTGGTAACCCATCTATTAACACTTCGAGCCCTCTAGCTCACCCAGTAATTATCTATGTTTCTACAACAGGCCCTGATTGGTAGCAACAGTCAGGGCCTCGGTAATGCTGCGCACACCCAAGCGCTCAAACAGCGCACGCTTATAGGTCTTGACGGTATCCACAGCGCGACACATCCTATCGGCTATCTGAGACACGGTATATCCCTGAGCCGAGAGGATAAGCACTTGCTTTTCCTGCCCGCGCAGGATTACGCTTTTGCGTTCCTGCCAGCGATGATCGTTCAAGTCATATTCCCAGTAAATGGATTGACCCTTCTTGCGGAACTCGACGTGGCCGGGAGTGGTGTGGTGCGACAATGACACGACACACATCGCCAACCAGGCACGTCCGTCGGGCGCAAGTGCAAACGGTGTAATCTTGTGGTTTACCAGGTAGCAGTCCTCGCCATTCACAATATGGAAGTCGTAGCTCATGAAGCAGCGGCTGCGCTCAGCCATGGGCTCCTCGTTGAAGCGCTTGAAACCAACCTCATTAATTTCAGTGAGCATAATCTGCTCCTCGGCAGGGACATGATCGATATACAGACGATAGCCCATCTGGCGGACTTCCTCGGCCGTATGCCCACACAGGAACAGCGGATTACTCGCCACATGCAGAAAACCATGCTTCAGGTAGTCGATGACATAAATGCTCTGGTAGGTAGCATTGGCCATCGCATCGATGGCACGTATCATGGGCTCAAGGTGGCGGTATTGCTCATCATCGATGCCCTCTACACTGTTGGTCAACGTGAAGAAATCCTCAATTTTTGCCATATCAGTCTTGCAGGTTAATAGTCATGCAAATATACCCCAAATGCCCAATTCCAACAAATGGTGAAACTTAAAAAGCCTTATCCTTAAGAAGTAGTAACACGTCACAAGGCAATTTAACACCCTAAAGTGTGAAAATGCGATTTCTTCGCCCCGATACTGCAACCTTTCACCCTTTAGTGCGTGTCTCTATTGAGGTTTGTCTAGATAATTTTGCACTCGAACAACCAAAATAGAA
>Ga0310697_10004689_pt1 | contig 13426 bp, 9 predicted proteins | sample 172DNAGHGlowgp2_FD_203883 | JGI IMG/M metagenome (GOLD analysis project Ga0310697, IMG submission 203883) | Sheep rumen microbial communities from Palmerston North, Manawatu-Wanganui, New Zealand - 1728 DNA GHGlow gp2 (v2) (version 2) | ecosystem: Host-associated > Mammals > Digestive system >...
CGGCAGGCCCATGGCTTTACGCAAACGGGCGTCGAAAGTGTATTGGGTCTTATCGTCATATAGTCTGTGGTAGAGCACAGTATCAACATGACCATCATAGGAGTTAGCATAGGGGTGTTCGAGGTCGAGCTCTCTGATGTGGAAGTTGGTCATGTCACGCATCAGCGTCCAATAGTTGGAGCTGTACGACATCTGAGCGTTGTTTTGTTGCTCATATTGGAAACCTAACTTGATATCGTGAGAGTTGTCGCCTCTGCCTAGGGTCATTGAACCGTTGACGTTCAAAGCAATCTGGTCGTTGACAGCCTTGCCATAGGAATCTTGGATAGTTCCAGGCACTGCATACAAGCCATACACGTAGGCGGGTGACATACCGTTGATCAGACCGCTATTCAGCATGATGTTGGACAAGTTGTTGTAGTAACCCACAGCACCGTAGTCCTTATACAGTTCAAAGTAATTGTTGGCATAGGTAGCCAGATCAGGATTGAAGTTAGAGGGCTTGAAGGTCACCAGAGTGTCGTAGAAGTTATCCAACACGAACACGTTGCTGAGGTTCTTGTATTGGCCATTGACCAACACCGAATCGACAGCTGCCGATTGGAAGTGGACGTTAGGAGCTCTATAGGTGGTGAACTTACCCAAGTTGCCATAGGCAAAGATGTTGTTCCACAAGTCGGGGTCGCCTGATTCGCTGGTGTAGCGAGAATAGTCGGCCTGGATGCTGTAGTACACGTTGGAAACCAACGAAGTGCTATTGGGGTCGCTCTGGAAGCGTTGGGTGAAGCGGACATAACCACGATAGGTGCCCGACTTCGACAGATAGTTCTTGTCAGTATTGAAGTAGTACTGGCTGCGGCCGCCGGGATAGTGGCCACCTGACAAAACCATCGAACCACCGATGGTGAGGTTGGTGGTCTTACCCGTACGAACGTCGATCTTACCGGTCAAGTTAACGCTTTGGTTAGTCGAGTTGTTGAGGAAACGAGTGTGATACAGGTCATCCTTTGTCGTATAAGAAGCGGTAGCGTTAGTACCGATGCCGATAGTCAAAGGATTGGTTCTTATCTTTTCCATGTACTCGTCTTTAGCACGCCAGTAACCCACAGCTGAGCTGTAGCCATACTTGTTGTGCGTGATATCAAAAGCGAGGAAGAAACCGAGGAGAGCTTCCTTGTCGTCCTTCTTGCTCTTGATGAGCGGTCCCTGCAAGCTACCGCCCAAGCGGCCGTGGCCGTAACCGTCAACCGAATACTCGGCTTCGATACCGCCACCCCAAGTACGGCTGGGGCCCTTGGTGGTCATGTTGATGATACCACCCATGGCGTCACCATACATGGCAGGCGTACCACCCAAGATAACATCGACCTGGTCGATGGCGCTTTGAGGCACGCTCGTGCTACCAATAACTTTCACACCGTCGATGTAATAGACGGCACCTTCACGTGAACCACGGATGGAGCCGACCTCACCGTCAGAGGAAAACACGCCACCGACGCTGGCGGCAACACCTTCTGCCGAACGCACCGGCAACTTGGCGATTTCCTCGGAGGTGATGGAAGCACCTTGCGTAGTGTTATCCTTTGAAATCAAAGGAATCTCGTAGTCGACAACCGTGACTTCACCAATGTTAATAGCTCCACTGGCCATCTTGATGTCGTAGAAGGTGATCTTGTTGGCAGGAATAACAATGTTCTTCACAACGAAGGCATTGTAGCCAATACAGCTCGCCTTGAGGTCATACGTTCCCGGAGGAATCGGGTTGATGTCATAATTACCGTCAAAGTCAGAAGATGTACCTCCCACTTGTGTACCGCCTTTTTCAACAATGACGTTTGCAAATGGTACCGTTTCTCCTGTGTCATCGGTAATCTTGCCTTTGAGTCTTCCTTGCGCTTGTGCCATGGTCAACGTGCAGGTGGCCAGGACGATGGCAAGGGTCATTAGTAAATTTTTAAACATACCTTGTAATTTTATGTAATACTACTTTGTTTGGTGCATAATAGTGCATTAAAAGTCGTCAAAATTACAACCTTATTTGAAAGTACGCAAGAAAAATATGCGTTTTTCGCATTTTTTTCTTTCCGAATTTCTGTTTCAGTTGTTTATATTTTTGATTTTCAGACATTTGGAAAAATTCACTTCAATAAGATTTTTTACCGCTTCAATCGCGTTTTTTAGCTTCTATACCCATTTCTCGCTCATTTCAGGTTCAAAAGAACGGATTACTGCGCTGTCGACGCCGCATCCGCTCGGCACGGCGCTTGTCTTTCTGCATCATGCGCTTGGTTTTCTTCGCCTGACGCTTGTAATGGGTCGTCTTGGCCTTATCATACTGCTTCTTGGACTGCTTTTCCTGCTGCTCCAACTGACGCTCCGCCTTTCTCAAAGCTCGCGATCGAGACGAGGCACACGATCCAAACAGTAAAAGCAAAGCCAACATATAGACAATAATACTGATTCGCTTCTTCATAACTAACTATTTAGCATGCAAATGTAACATTTTTCCATCATTAGGGTACTATTTCGCGAAAAAAAGCGTTTCTTTGTCGTCATGAAAAACGTAAAACTACACCTATTAATATTAATATGCGCCCTGCCCCTACTGCACGGCTGCACGAAATATTCAGAAAACCCCAACAGGCCGATTCTGCCCAACCCGATCACGATTTACCCCAACCAAATGCAGTATCAGAACCTACATACTATTGGTGGCTGGGAATATATCACATCCGAGATAGAAAGCACAAGTCGTGGCATCATCGTCTTCCGCAGACCCGATGCCGACAATCTAAACGACACGTTTGCTGCCTACGACAGAATACCACCCAACGAGCCCGACGCTTGCACCGACAGTCAAGGCAACACCACAAGAATGATTGTGGACTATCCTTTTGTAGTTGACCGTTGCAACAACGCTTATTATAACATACTGAATGGTCAGATTATCATTCGAGAGCCTGACATGATTCCTAGTTTTCCCACAGATGGTGCACCAGTTTACAATTTGATCCAGTATCACACCACCTTCGATGGGAGCAAACTGACAATCTACAATTAATGGAAATCTTCCTTGTTTTCCATGATGCAACCCTGCCGTTCAATGGATGCCTGATGAATGGCTTCAAACACCTTATTAATTAATATAGGCGATAGCCCCATCTCTTCACCTGTGGCCACATGGTCGGCAAGAATCTTCTTCCAACGGTCCATTTGCACCACGGTGACATTGTTGCGCTTCTTGTATTCGCCAATCTGTGCACTGATCTCCATGCGACGCGCCAACAGTTGCAACAGCTCGCTGTCGATGTCGTCAATCTCGCCACGAAGACCAGCGAGGTCGCGCTCTACATTGCATGACTGCTTGGAACGGAAGGTCAAGTTGGCTAGCAATTGTTTCAACTCTTCGGGCGTGATTTGCTGCTTGGCATCGGTCAAGGCTGCATCAGGATTGATGTGGCACTCTATCATTAATCCATCCGTGGCGAGGTCAAGGGCTTTCTGCGCCGTGGATTGCAGCAACTCACGATTGCCGCAGATGTGGCTCACATCGGTGATGAGCGGCACATTCAAACGCCGTGTCAACTCGATGGGGATTTCCCACATGGGATAATTGCGGTAAGGCGTCTCCTTATAATATGCAAAGCCGCGATGAATGGCTACCAACTGGGTCAAGCCAGCCTTTTGGAAACGTTCGAAGGCACCCATCCATAGGTTCAGGTCGGGCGAAACTGGGTTTTTGATGAACACGGGGATGTCACTGCCACGCAAAGCATCGGCGAGCTGTTGCACCGAGAAGGGGTTGACCACTGTGCGAGCACCAATCCACAAGGCATCGACCTCGTATTTCAACGCCAACTCGACATGCTCGGGTGTGGCTACCTCGGTGGCGATGGGCAAGCCCGTCGCCAGCTTCGCTTCGCGCAGCCAGACGAGGCCTTGCTCTCCCCTGCCCTCGAAGGCATCAGGGCGAGTACGTGGCTTCCAGATGCCGCCACGCAGCATCTTCACCTCAGGAATTTCAGCCAAGGCTTGCGCCGTGGCGATGATCTGATCTTCAGATTCTACGCTACAGGGACCGGCGATTGTGAAAGCAGGGGATGAATCCGCCTGCTTAATGTCCGTCTCGTCAATCCCCAAATGCATATCGTTCGTCATACTCGATTCCATACGCTTTCAGCGTTTCACAATATTCGTCATGTAGGTTTTGCAAATATACAGCAATTTTGCCGACCGTGACGTTTTTTTTTGTTACTTTGCAGTTAAATTAGTTACGCTTTTAAAGAGAATACCAACATAAAATGAAAAGAGTAGAAATCAAGCAAGCCTTGCAGATGCAAGCCTCTGACAATGAGATTACTGTAATGGGATGGGTGCGCAACAAGCGCGGCAGCAAGAACGTGGCCTTTATCGCCCTCAACGACGGCTCCACCATCAACAACCTTCAACTGGTCATCGACCTGAACGTCATCCCCGAAGAAAAACTGGCCTTGATGCACGTCGGTGCGTCGCTGTGGGCCAAGGGCATCCTCGTCGCCTCGATGGGTAGCGGCCAAGCCGTGGAGCTCTCCGTGAAGGAAATTGGCCTGTTCGGTCCCGCCAACCCTGATGAATATCCGTTACAACCCAAGAAACACTCGTTGGAGTTCCTGCGCGACATCGCCCACCTGCGTTTCCGCACCAACACCTTCGGTGCCGTGATGCGTCTGCGCCACGCGATGGTGTTCGCCATCCATAAGTTCTTCACCGAGAGAGGCTTCTATAATATCCACACACCATTAATCACCGCTTCCGATGCTGAAGGCGCAGGCGAGATGTTCCAAGTGACCACGCTCGACCTCAACAACCCACCTCGCGACGAGCAGGGCAACATCGACTACAAGCAGGACTTCTTCGGCAAGTCGACCAACCTCACCGTTTCGGGTCAGCTCGAAGGCGAGTTGGCGGCCACGGCCTTGGGTAAGATCTACACCTTCGGCCCCACCTTCCGCGCCGAAAACTCCAACACCACGCGCCACCTGGCCGAGTTCTGGATGATTGAACCCGAGATGGCCTTCTACGACATCATCGACAACATGGATCTCGCCGAGGAGATGCTGAAATACTTGATCCAATACGCTTTGGACAACAACATGGACGACCTCCAGTTCCTCAGCAAGCGCCTGCAGGACGAAGAGAAGGGCAAGAAGGAAGAAGACAAGTCGATGGAACTCATCAGCAAGCTTCACTTCGTGCTCGAGCATGAGTTCGTGCGTCTCACCTACACCGAGGCCATCGACATCCTGCGCAACTCCAACTACAACAAGAAGGGCAAGTTCCAGTATCCCGTGGATGGTTGGGGCGTCGACCTCCAGTCGGAGCACGAGCGTTATCTTGTGGAGAAGCACTTCAAGAAGCCCGTCATCCTGACCGACTACCCGAAGGAGATCAAGGCCTTCTACATGAAGCAGAACGAAGACGGCAAGACCGTCCGCGCCATGGACGTGCTCTTCCCCGGCATCGGCGAGATTATCGGTGGCTCGGAACGCGAGACCGATATTAATAAACTGCTCGACCGCATGCACGAGGTCGGCATCCCCGAGGAATCCATGAACTGGTACCTCGACAGCCGTCGTTTCGGCTCTGTGCCGCACTCAGGCTATGGCCTCGGCTTCGAGCGCCTGCTGCTCTTCGTCACCGGCATGACCAACATCCGCGACGTCATCCCGTTCCCGAGAACACCGAAAAACTGCCTATATTAATGCTGAATGGTGAATGCTGAATGAGGGCAAAGCCCTACTTCGCTTGCGACATTCAGCATTCCGCATTGACTTCGTCAAATACTTTGTATTTCATAATTCAATAAACGATGAATAACCAACGATTGACTCAAACCCAGCGACAAGAGCTGAAGCTGTCGCCGCAGCAAATCCAGCTGATGAAACTGCTGCAGTTGCCATTAATCGAACTCGAACAACGAATCAAGGAAGAGATGGAAATCAACCCTGCCCTTGAAGACGTTCACGACAACGACTATGACGAGAACGAGCCAACCGTTGACGAGCCCGCCGACGACAACGGCGAAAATGACGACTATAATGACGATGAGGTGGACTTCAGCAAAGACGACGAGTTCGACATCAACGACTACCTCTCGGAAGAAGATAGGGAAGACTATTCCTACAAGCTACAAGCCAACAACTACAGCGACGACGATGACGACTACGAAGCCCCTATTGTCAACGAGGAGACCTTCCAAGACTATCTGAACCAGCAGCTCGCATACCACGACCTGACAGAGGACCAACTCGAAATCGGGCAATACATCATCGGCAATTTAGACGACAACGGTTACCTCAACCGTCCCGTCGCCAACATCGTTGATGACATGCTCTTCACAATGAATGTCTCCACAACCGAGGAAGAAGTGACCGAGGTGCTCCGCATCGTGCAACAACTCGACCCACCCGGTATTGCCGCCCGCGACTTGCAGGAATGTCTGCTCATCCAACTGAAACGCCTTCAGGAGGACAATCCTTTCCACAAGGACTACAGCCTCGCCATGACCATCGTTAAGGATTTCTTCGACGAGTTCACCAAGAAGCACTATGACAAAATCGCCAAAAAGCTGGAAGTCAGCAATCGCGACTTGAAAGCCGCCTTGGATGAAATCCTCAAACTCAATCCCAAACCTGCCGATGCCTCCAGTTCCAGCACCAAGAACATCCACTACATCACGCCCGACTTCTTCGTCTATGTCAGAGACGGCAAGGTGGAGCTTTCGTTGGATGGTCGCAACGCCCCCGAACTGCGCGTTAGCAAGTCATACCTGAAGATGCTGGACGAATTCTCCAACAGCAAGGACAACCGTAGCAAACAAGAAGCCGTTCAATTCGTGAAACAGAAAATCGATTCCGCCAAATGGTTCATCGACGCCATTAACCAAAGGCAGAATACGCTCTACATCACGATGAAAGCTATTGTCGACATCCAAGAAGAATATTTCCTGACGGGCGACGAGACCCAACTCAAGCCTATGATCTTGAAGGATGTGGCCGACAAAGTGGGGCTCGATATTTCCACCATCTCGCGCGTGGCCAACAGCAAATATGTGCAGACACCTTACGGCACTCACCTGCTGAAGTTCTTCTTCAGCGAAGGCATCACCAACGAAGATGGCGAAGAAGTCTCGACCCGCGAAATCAAGAAAATCCTGAAGGATGCCGTCGAAAACGAGGACAAAGCCAACCCCATGACAGACGAGCAACTGATGTTCGTCCTAAAGGAAAAAGGTTACCCCATCGCCCGCAGAACCGTGGCAAAGTATAGGGAACAATTGGGGATCCCTGTGGGGCGAATGAGAAAAAAGATTTGACGAAGGGGTTGCCATGAAATTCGTCACGGTCGGATTTGCCATCCGACCGAACTTGAGGCCAAACATACTATTTTGGAAACACTATCGTTTTTATCATTGTGAAAACGAACCTCTATACCAACAAAAAGCACTGGAAATGGGCCTTGGCAGTCGTTGCCCTACTCATTATCGGTGTCTCGCTGTGGTACACCAACCATTTGGTGAAGTCCATTGCCATACAAGAGACGCGACAAGTGAAGATGTGGGCCGCCGCCATGGAGCAGCATGCCGTGATGATGCAGTCGACAGAAGAATTCTTCAACAAGGTGAGCGAGCAGGAACAACTACGCGTCGACCTTCTGGCCAACGCCTACCGTAGCGTCATCGACATCTCGACCAACGAGAACACCGCCATCTACCTCGACATCATACGCAACAACATCAGCATCCCTTTGGTCATCACCGACACAAAGGACAATATCATCTTCAAAAGCAACCTGCCAGCGGCACAAGACGAGAAGGAAATCTTTGACGAGGAGATGAAAAACGCTTACTCCAAATATCCGCCCATTAGAATCGACCCTGGCTACGGCACCATCCAGTACCTTTATTACAACGAGTCGCAAATTTACACTGACTTGAAAGCCGTTTTGGAGGACATGATCGACCACTTCATGGAGGAAATCACGCTCAACTCGATGGGCGTACCCGTCATCGTCACCAACGAAGCACAGGACACCATCCTCAGCTTCGGCAACCTCGACTCCCTCATGATGCGTGACACCAACTACGTGCGACAACAGCTGGAAATCATGCGCAACGAGAACGACCCGTTGCAAATCGAGTTCATGAACAAGGGCAAGGCCACCATTTTCTATCGTACCACTGACTTGGTGCAACAGATGCGCTACTACCCTGTCATCCAGTTTGTTGTATTTGCCTTGTTCTTGCTCATCGCTTATCTGCTCTTCAGCTATGCCCGCCGTTCGGAGCAAAACCAAGTGTGGGCTGGCATGGCCAAGGAGACTGCGCACCAACTAGGCACCCCGCTCTCTTCTCTAATGGGCTGGATTGAGCTTTTGAAGATGCAAGAAGAGCCTTTTGTAGGCACCTACGAGATGGAAAAAGACATCGAACGCCTGCAAATCGTCACCGACCGCTTCTCTAAAATCGGCTCCGTGCCTGTACCAGAGCCCACCGACATCAACTACCTCATCCGCGACACGATGGACTACCTGCAAAAGCGGTTCTCCAAAAAGTTTGAGTTTGAAGTCAACCTGCCCGATGGCGAATTGATCATGCCCTTGATTCCTTCGCTGTTCCGCTGGGTGCTTGAAAATCTGACCAAAAACTCCGTCGATGCCATGGGCGACCACGGCAAAATCACCCTTGATCTCATCGATGACGGCGACCACATCCACCTCGATTTGAGCGACACGGGCAAAGGCATTCCGAAGTCGCAAATCAACCAAGTGTTCAACCCTGGTTTTACGAGCAAGAAACGCGGCTGGGGTCTCGGCCTTTCCTTGGCCAAGCGCATCATCGAGGACTACCACAAGGGTAAGATTTTCGTAAAATCCTCCGTCGTGGGCGAAGGGACGACCTTCCGGATTACATTAAAGAAATAAACAAAGGTCGGATTTTGCCTTCCGACCTTTGTTTCTTACATGAATTACCAGAAACAACCCACAAATTATCAGATATTTAATTCTTGAAAATTTCGTGGCCAATTAATGGCAATTCATATTATCAAAATCATTTCACGACAATTCTTTGTGCCTCAGTCTTGCCTGATTGGTCATAAACCTTCAGCATGTAAACGCCTTGACTCAACGAACTGACATTCATCTTCTCAACCAGACTTTCCATCAGTTTCTGTCCTGTAAGGCTATAGATTTCAGCCTTTTGGAAACCTTCGGCCTGAATCTGGATTTCATTCTCGGCAGGCACGGGATACACTTTGAAGCTAGCAGCAGAAACATTTTCGTTCACACTTGTCAGATCGACATAGACCACTTCAACCCAATAGCCGTAGTATTCGTTACTCTTTTCTCCATTGCCGAATACCATCTCGATATCACCATCGTCCGACACCCAGTCATAACCTCCAAAACCAAGGCAAAGACCACTCACTGCGTTACCATTGCCGTCATAAGCGTATTCAAACTTCAGATGATTCTCCCAATCCGAGCCGTTCCATTCCTTCACGGTCTTGGTGGGGAAAACATCGCCTTCAAAATTGTAGGTTGTCAATTCATCATTGACCCATGAAGAGCCAACCCAGTCTTGATCGAGGATTTCGATGACTCTCTCATCAAAATTAAGGGTAATAATCTCTTTCTCCTCGTTTTGCCAAGCACCGCCTTGCATGTATTGCATAACGAGTTCGATAGTATTGTCAGTGCGGGTGTAGGTGTAAAGTTCATCAGAAGTCCAGTTGTTGCCGTTCCAATCCCAATAAAGGACTGTGGTCACATCACCGTTGTAATTGTAGACCTCTTTCATTTCGTTCACCCAAGCTCCGTTTTCCCATTCTTGATAAACGACTTCGTTCAACTGATCGCCATCGTAGGTATAGGAAGCGCGAGCCTCATTTTCCATCACACCTGTTTCGTAAGCCGACTTGGCCACCGCCTCAAGCAAATTGCCATAGAAGTCGTACTCATAGTTAATCATGTAATAGTCCATCCAGCCATCGCCTTCGTCTATTTTTGTGTACTCTTCGATGAGATAATAATCATACTCATCGTAAGTGTAGACAGTGCGATACTTCTCTCCATAAGAGGTTTCCCAAGTGGCAATCTCAGGCACCAAAGTTGTCGCGTCGCGAACACCATAGTGCTTGAGCACATTAGATGTCGCATCAGATTTCAGATTCGCTTTGTGTTGTGCAAAGCCAGGATTTCCAAATGCCATCACGAGGACGGCCATAGTAAATAATGCTTTTTTCATAGTTGTAAGTATTTAGTTTTTAATGACATCGAAATAATAATTGACCTTAGACTTGACATAATAAACAGTCATGCCGCTTGGATCCACTTTGATTTCATACGTGATATGACGGGCGAAACCGTGAAGGCGGATTTTGCCCTGGGCATTTTTATAGACATAAACCGTCAACTCATAATCAGGATGTGTGTTTCCCGAAGGAGCCGTCATGTTGATCAGGAAATCGTCATCAGTCACACAAGGTCTACCCTCAAACGTGCGGTTGAACTCATCGCTCGGACAATTTACCTTAAACTCGATAGTGCTCCCCGATGTTGCCGTAATGTTAATCTTAGCGTCTTCACAAACATGGAGATAAATGCCTTCTGTCAAATCATCAAAAGCACTTGAAACGTTGGAAAAAGAATACGACCCAACGATTTCCTCATTGGTGTATCCATAATACTTTTCCCATTCGTTCTCCTGGGGCTGTTTTTCGCAAGATACGAAAAAGAAACCCAACATGAGCAAAACCGACAAATACTTGATATTCTTCATTTTATTCCTTATTTAACGATTAATTTCTTGGTTTCCATCACACTACCATCTTGATCAATGCGCACCACTGTGTAACAACCCTTTGCCAATCCTTCCGTTGAAAGCTCAAGGCTGTCTGATTGGGTAAACATAGCGTTTTTCACTTCTTTCCCATCCATGCTAAAAACACGAATGACACCGTCGCAAATGCCACTCCAAGTCAGGCGAACCTTGTCTTTGGAAGGATTGGGGAAAAGATGCATCTGCTTCTCTGGCTCGACATATTCATCTGTACTGAGTGCTTGCTTGTCCCAAACGGCGATGGTGTATTCACCCGGCATGACATCATCGACCACAAGCCGACCCACTTTCCATGTGGAGCCTGAATAGATTGTGTGGGCGATTTCGTGCCATGCCTCTGAGGCGTTCTTGCGATAAAGCAAGGTGGCAGAGTCATTTTCGGATTGGATAATGTCGCCATCCTGGGTCTTTGAGTAATCAAACATGCCCTTCACCTTGGCAGCACCAAAGTCGTAACGGTTGATAGACCAAAAATGCTTAGACGAAAGGGTAAGGTTAGGTATCAGTGGATCGTCGTAGGGGCCGACCAAGTTGTTCTCGACAGCGACAAATACCGAGTCAGTCAAAGTGGTGGCCTCAAACCTGAAGCCAGGGCAGACTTGCTGCGCCGATGTCTTCACCATGACGCTTTTCTGCTGCTTTCCGTCCAACCAGTTGTTGTTGATGTCGCTCACCATACAGACAGGTTCAAAGTCGAGGATGACTGTAGCACTGCCATGCTGGTTGTCCCAACTCACTTTCTCACTGACCCACTGGAAGTCAGAACCAATAAAAGTCAGTTCGCTGATGTTGCTTTGCCCGACATGGGTGTCACCAATATGCTGGTAATGCAAGTCAAGCGACACTTTATACTGGTTGCCGACGGGTTCAACCGATAGGATTGATGCATACAAGTTAGGCATGCCGCTCGAATAGACATAGGTGTCAAAGAAACCGTGCATGTCAATGCCAGAATATTGGGTTAAGGCTTCACACAGTTGCTCGGACGTAGCTGTCTGATAGGCATATTGTTGGAAATAGGCTCGCATGGCGGCCAAGAAGTTCTCTCGACCCATGTAGTTCATCATTGTGTTGACAATGACCGCACCACGTTCATAGACCGCGTCGCTGTCGTAGGTCATATCCAAAGGCATGTTGTTGAGCGGCATCCAATTAGCAGGGCTATTGCACCATGAAGTGATGGCATTCACCTTATTCGAAATCGTATTCTGGAAGTGTTGCTCACCATAAACACCAGCTTCGTAGAACGCACCCCAGAACTGGGCAAAGCCTTCGTTGAGCCACATGTCGCCAGCCTCGGCACAAGTCACCAGGTTGCCCGACCACATGTGCGAAAGCTCGTGAGCCACATACTCCTCGCCCGAGGTGTTGCCGTTGATGATGCTGGAGGCGAACGCTATATTATCGGTGTGCTCCATGCAACCCTTGCTTGTGCTGACATAACCGATACGATTGAACGGATAAGGGCCAAGGTTCTCTTCGAAGAACGAGATGATTTCCTTGATATGGACAAAGGTTCCGGGCACGTTGTTCATCTGATTGGGTTTGGCGTACACCTCAATCAGGATGTCACCATTAAAGCCTTCATAGGTATCTTGCCACAGTTCGTAATCGCCAATGGCGAACGAGATGTGATAGGTCGAAATCTCTTGAGGCGTAAACCAATGCCAAGTGGAAGTGCCATCGCCATTGTCGTAATGTTCCACGAGGTTACCACCACAAATTGCCTTCTTGTCATTACTTACGCTGATGATCAGGTCGTAAGTGGCTTTGTCGGTGAAGTTGTCCACGCAAGGGAACCAAGTCTTGCCGAGATTGTGCGGCTGGCTGTCGAAGCCCACACCAAGGTTGTAGATGTAATCGGTGCCCCACCATTCCACACCGCCCCAAGTCTCACTGAAAGTAGATCCTCCATAACGCACATCTAAAGTGACATGCTCATTGGCAGCAATGGTCTCATCGAAGACGACAGTCAAGAAATCGCCCTCTTGGCTGAAACTCTCCACACCGTAGTAGTCGGTGGCCACATCGGTGACGGTGAGGGTCTTAAGCTCCAGCACTAGGGTGGAAAGACTGGCTGTTGTGTTGAAGTCAACAAAAGCCTCACCTTGCAGCGTGCGATTGTCAAAGTCGAAGCCCCAAAGGTGGACTTCATAGTGCGTAACATCAATGTTCTCGCCAGCAGTTTGCGCTTGTATATTGGCGAAAGTCAATAATAAAACTAAAGATAATAAAAGTCGTTTCATATCGCTGTACTTATTATTTCATTGTAGGATTAGTATAAATGGGGTCGATCTGTATCACATTGCTCTCATGCAAAGCACGGTCAAAGATACGGATCTCAAACTTCACCGTGTCGTTGGGTGAGAAAGGATTTTGCACCGTAAGCTTGTACTCCATCGTTCCGCTGATGGCCTTCGGTTCCTCTGAGTCACGAAGCCGCTTGAAACGGGCATTAAAGGTCACCGTATCGTAAAGCACAAGCGTGTCGGCAGGACTATTCGGCACATGCGGACTCAGCAGCGGCGTCTTCACGAACTCACCATT
>Ga0310697_10004690_pt1 | contig 13425 bp, 11 predicted proteins | sample 172DNAGHGlowgp2_FD_203883 | JGI IMG/M metagenome (GOLD analysis project Ga0310697, IMG submission 203883) | Sheep rumen microbial communities from Palmerston North, Manawatu-Wanganui, New Zealand - 1728 DNA GHGlow gp2 (v2) (version 2) | ecosystem: Host-associated > Mammals > Digestive system >...
GATTGATTATGACCGTTATGATGTGGATTTGTTGATGTTCGCCCGTGGTGGTGTATTTGAAAAGTATGTTCCCGATGAGGTGAATGTAATTCAACATAACCTATTTGGGTCATCTCCATTTGATAGGCTGAATAAATTCCTGCATCAATTGTCGTTTTCAGTTCTCTTACGCTTGAATCCCGAAAGGCATGGTGCGGAGAATAGTTGGAGGGCAATGCATGGTGTGGTGAAACCAATGAAGAAGCAGTATGATATCGCTATAGCCTATCAGCAAGGCTTTCCTACTTTTTTTATCGCGACAAAGGTTAAAGCTATAAAGAAATTGGCATGGATTAATGCTGATGTTTACGAAGCAGGCTATGATATGGAATATTGCCGTCAGTTCTATGAACAGATGGATCATGTGGTACCCGTATCCAAGAAATTACAAGAGAAACTGACTAGGCTTTCACCTTGTCTTGCTGATAAATTGACCTGCATCTATGATATCGTAAATCCTGAGTTAATCAAAAAACTATCAGTAGAAAGCATTCCAGAGAAAGGATTGTTTGAAGAAAGCATAAACATTGTTACGGTTGGCCGTCTTAGTAAACCTAAGAATTATCTTCTAGCTGTGGATGCGGCACGAGTACTCAAAGACAAAGGTTTGAGGTTCAAATGGTTCTTTGTTGGCTCCGGCGGAATGAGGACAGCAATAGAGAATAGGATTAAAGAGCATGGCCTTGAGGATATTGTTATTTTATTGGGATTAAAAGAGAACCCCTATCCTTATATGGCTAAAGCTGACGTCTATGTTCAGACATCGAGCTTTGAAGGCTTTGGGTTGACAATTGCAGAGGCCAAGATTTTGCATAAGCCGATAGTGAGCACCAATTTTGATGTGGTGCATGATCAAATCGTAGATGGCAAGAATGGTTTGATAGCTGAGATGACTCCAGAGAGCGTCGCTGGCAAGATACTTGAACTGGTAAATGATAGTGATTTAAGAAAACGGTTAATTGGTAACTTGAAGATGGAGCAGAACACCACTTTTTTAAGTGAGATAAGAAAATTCAATAGTTTGTTGGAATCATAAAATCTTAGTTATGATTATTCGTACTATTACTTGCCATCACGCATTTAATCATGGGGCAATGCTCCAGGCTTTTGCCTTAGTTCATTATTTGCAATCATTGGGCCATGATGTACAAGTGATTGATTATAGCCCTTACTATATGCCAGGAAATCCCAAAGTGAATTTTAGATGGGTGCCTGGTCGATTTGATTATTTTGGGGTTAGAGAACTGTACCGGTTTGCAAAATACAGGCAGAACAAATATACCCAGAAGCGTCAAAATGCAATTGAATCATTTTATGAGACATGTATACCAGTCACTACTAATCGATATGATACAGTAGAGAAGTTAAGAGATAATCCACCCAAGGCTGATGTCTATATCGCTGGCAGTGACCAGATTTGGAATACCACTTTCCCTAATGGGAAAGATGCCGCTTTTTATTTGGATTTTGGCTCACCCAAGAGGAAGATAAGTTATGCAGCGAGTTTTGCCACAAGGGAATTAGAACCAGAAACAGAAGAATTTGTCAAGCATCAGTTAAATAATTTTGATGCTATCAGTGTGAGAGAACAATCAGGAAAAAGTTTGTTAAACTCGTTAGGGTTTGATGGTCAACTTGTTGTTGACCCTGTTTTTTTATTGAACAGAGAACACTGGGACCAATTTGACACTGATTCTGATGAACTTAATGAAGAATATATATTAACTTATGACTTTGAGCCAAAGAAAAGTGCCATTAGGTCAATAGCTAAAAGATTGGCTGATTATTATAGTTGTAAAATTTTTACAGTAACATCGTTGCCTTCTCTATTCTGTTATGCCGATAAGTCATATTATACTTGTGGCCCAGTAATGTTTGTAAGGCTTATTAAGCATGCTCGATGTATTGTGAGTAATTCTTTTCACGGTACGGCTTTTTCTATCATGTATGGTAAGAATTTCTTTGTTTTGGATCGTAGAGATGGTCTCAATACGAGGATGCAGGATTTGTTAAATCGATACAATTTGAGTGATCGTTTGGTAGATAATTCTGTATCGGATGATCGTCTCTTTAAGAATATCAATTATGATATTGTCTTTAATAAGTTGCATGATGATATAAATGAATCAAAGAGTTTCTTGCAGCAACAAATAGAACTAGCACAATGAAAAAGCCACGGATTTTTATCAATATGCATTATATGGAGCTGGGTGGGGCTGAAAGGGCACTGCTGGGGCTCCTGAATGCGTTGGATACAAATCGTGTGGATGTGGATTTGTTCCTTAATCAACACACAGGAGAGTTCATGTCACTGATACCTGAAAAAGTGAATCTCCTGGGCGAAAAAAGAGGGTATAATGCTATTGAACGGTCGTTGAAGGTGGTTTTCCGGGAGGGACAATTGGGTGTGTTTTTCGGCAGGCTAAAGGCTAGGAGAAATCATGCCAAGTATTGTGGACTATTACCTGAGGCTGAAAGAAAATTGGATAACAGTATTTTCCAGTATGTGGCCGATGGGGTCGAGCCATTTCTGCCTTCCCTTAAGTATTTGGGAGAATATGATTTGGCGATAAGTTTCATCACGCCTCATAATATCGTTCTTCGTAAAGTAAGAGCGAGGAAAAAGATTGCATGGATTCATACCGATTATTCAACAATTCATGTGAATGTCAAGAAAGAACTGCCTGTGTGGTCAGGATATGATTATATTGTATCAATTTCTCCCGATTGTTCACGGTCATTTTTAAAGACATTCCCATCGCTTAGAGACAAACTTGTTGTGATAGAAAATATCTTATCCCCTGAATTTGTTCGGGCTCAAGCTGAATTGCTGGATGTTCATGATGATTATTCACCTTCAGGCCCTTGCCTCTTATCGGTTGGACGATATACTCATGCTAAGAATTATGACAATGTGCCGGACATTGCCCGCCGCATCATCGCATTGGGCTATCCTAATCTACATTGGTATATCATCGGTTTTGGGGGAGAAGAAGAACTGATTCGCCGGAAGATTGTCGAAGCTGGGATGGAAGACCATGTTATTCTGTTAGGCAAGAAGGAGAATCCTTATCCATATATTAAGGCGTGTGATGTTTATGTCCAGCCTAGCCGTTTTGAAGGCAAGAGTGTAACGGTCCGAGAGGCTCAAATCCTATGTAAACCGGTAATCGTTACCGATTATCCAACGGCAAAGAGCCAGGTCCAGAACGGTGTGGATGGTATCATTGTCCCGATGGATAACGCGAGCTGTGCTCAAGGAATTGTTGGCGCTTTAAAGGATAATGAATTGCTCAAGTCCATTTCAGCATATCTTACAACTCATGATTATGGTAATGAGAGAGAGGTGGAGAAAATATACAAAATGCTAGAGTGATCTAAAGTCGGAATAATGGCTGCAAGCGGTATGAAGGTATTGGTCACCGGTGGGGCAGGGTTTATTGGCATGTATGTTTCCCGTGCTCTTGTCGAGGAGGGGCATGATGTCATCATCGTCGATAACCTGAATGATTATTATAGCCCCGAATTGAAGTGTGACCGCTTGATGCGGTTGGGCTTTGAGGCCTCAGTAGGCGACAAGGAATCCTGCACCAGCTCAACATATCGTCACCTGTCATTCATTAGAGGAGATATCGTCGATAAGTCTTTTGTCATGGATGTGTTTGGACGGTATCGTCCCGAGCTCGTTGTCCATCTTGCTGCCCAGGGTGGGGTGAGGTATTCCCTTGATCATCCCGACATCTTTATCCAGAGCAATGTCGTTGGCTTCTTGAATGTGCTGGAGGCTTCACGCTGCTATCTGGTTAAGCATCTTGTTTTTGCCAGTTCCAGCAGTGTGTATGGCTTGAACGGCAAGCAGCCAAATTCACCCCATGACAGTGTTTCTCATCCGGTTAGCCTGTATGGTGCCACCAAGATAGCTGACGAGGTGATGGCTCACGCTTATTCGCATCTGTTTGGCATCCCATGCACGGGCATGCGGTTCTTTACGGTGTATGGCCCGTGGGGGCGCCCTGATATGTCCCCATTCCTTTTTGCTGATGCCATCAGTAAGGGGACACCCCTTAAAGTGTATAACCATGGTAGGATGCGTCGAGATTTCACATATATTGATGATGTGGTTAGTGGTGTGATGAAGATTTGTCATCGCCCTCCGCAATCTGATGCTTCCTGGGACAACAGGCTGGCCGATTGTGCCACATCTTCGGCTCCCTTTGCTATCTACAATATCGGCAATACCCACCCGGTTAGTTTGGAGGATTACGTCAAGGCGTTTGAGGAGGCTCTTGGGAAAAAAGCCAACAAGGAGTACTTGCCGCTTCAGTCTGGCGATGTGCTGGACACATTCAGCGACATGAGCGACATGGAGCGTGACTTTGGCTTCAGGGCGTCGGTTGATGTTCAGGAGGGTGTCCGTCGTTACGTCATGTGGTATCGCAAGTATTATGACCGATAACGGCTTGATAGCCCGTAATACGTTGGTCGTGTATGTCAGGCTGATGGTCACAACGGCTGTTGGCCTGCTGACGTCAAGGTTTGTCCTTCAGGCGTTAGGCGTATCAGATTATGGCCTATACAACGTGGTGGGCAGCATCATTGGTTTGTTTGCATTCATTTCGGCCTCGTTATCCACTACAACAATCCGGTTCTTGAATTATGAGAAGGGGAAGGTTGATGGCGACATGAACAGGATGTTCAACATCTGCAACGTGTTGCACATCGGTTTGGCCATCCTGTTGTTCCTGCTCTTCCAGCTTTGCGGTATATGGTACATTAACCATTATCTGAATGCCGCTCCAGGCAAATATGCCGATGCCATGTTCGTTTTTCAAGTGTCGACAGTTGCCTGTTGTCTTGGTATCATGAATGTGCCTTATTCCAGCCTGTATAATGTCCACGAGAAGTTCCTGTTTCCGGCGGCATTGAGTATTTTAAATACTATTGTCAAGTTGCTGTGTGTGTTGCTGCTGCTTTGCTATACCGGCAACCGACTCAGGCTGTTTGCTCTGGCAATGAGTTTGTTGACGATATCAGACTTTGTGGTTTATCACTGGATGTCCTACCGCAACTGGCGCTCCATCGTTAAATGGTCGTTTGTAAATGAAGTGAAATCTTATAAAGAAGTCCTTTCGTTTACCAATTATAACATGTTATCGACCGTTTCCAAGACTGCGAGGTCTCAAGGAAGTAACCTGTTGATTAACTTCTTCTTTGGCACTCTGGTGAATGCGGCTTATGGAATCGCAGCGACAGTGAGCGGTTTTGTTGAGGCCTTTATGGCATCGTTTGATAGTGCAGCAGGGCCTCAGATTACCCAAAATATCAGTGCCGGTAATACGCAGCGAGTATCCTATCTGGCCAATACGATAGGGCGCATCTGCATCCTGCTTAGCGAACTGGTTCTCTTGCCATTATATGTCGAGATAGACTTTGTTCTCAGGTTGTGGCTGGGCACCCCGCCCGAAGGTTCAGCCTTGTTCTGCAAAATCATATTCCTGCTGATTCTGGTGGCATCCACCTCTGGAGGAATAGGGCGTGTGATCAATGGCTCGGGCAAAATCAAATGGTTCAAGATTCAGCTCAGTTTTTTCTACCTCATGTGTATCCCGGTGGGCTATGTCCTGTTTAGGCATGGATTCCCCCCGCATTGGATTCTGGTGCTGTTCGTTTTGTCGGATATGCTCAGTAGAGTCGTTCAGCTCATATTGTTGAAAACCGTGTTGTCGTTTGATGTGGCAGCTTTTATCAGAGAGGCTTATCTGCGTCCGGCAGTGGTGTTTGTGCTGATGGTTTTCTATGCAATGTGCTACCGTTATCTGGACATTCACTCAATCTCCATGAGGATTGTGGGTATCTCTATGACCGCTATTTTCTCGGCCATCCTGGTCTATTGGGTAGGGCTGAAGGGTCATGAGAGGGCTAGAGTCAAGCGCTTTGTCGTCGATAAGTTCAATCATGCATCATGATAAGGATAAATGTCTTTGGTGATTTCAGGACAATGGATGCATCTCGCTTGCAGTTTGGAGCCGAGTTGCAAACCTTGCTCGACGCCGGAGATATTAACCTGTTGAATTTTGAGGCGCCGGTATATGCCGAGGGTACAGCACCGATTTCCAAGAGTGGTCCCTGCTTCTCTCAAGACAAGGCCGCTCCCTGTTTCTTGCAGGATAGAGGGTTTAACGTGATTGGGCTGGCCAATAACCATAGCCTAGACTATGGGGAAAAAGCAGCTGTTGCAACGATAAACTCATTTGACAAGGCCTCAACAATAGGATGCGGGAAGTGGAATGAAGCATATCAGGTTAAAGTCTTTGAAATAAAAGGAAAGAAAATAGGTTTTTTGGCCATTACCCAGCATGAGTTTGGTGTCTTGGGCGATGAGTTCTATGACAGCGATAAGTTGGGTACCGCTTCAATGTCTCACCCTAGGGTAGAAGAACTGATTGTTGAGTCAAGAGATCGGTTAGATCACTTGTTTATTATTCCCCATGCGGGCATGGAGTATTGCCCCCAGCCGCTCCCGCAATTGGTGACCCTCTACCGGCACTATATCAACATGGGGGCTAGCGGTGTCATCGGAGGGCATCCTCACGTTCCACAACCGTGGGAGCTGTATAGGGGACGACCGATAGTTTATAGTCTGGGCAATTTCTGCTTCGAGAAGGATTTTCAAGGTGCCAATGTTCCTGAATATTGGTACCGGAGCCTAGCTGCCAGCATAACTGTTGATGATGAATCCATCGTGATGGAAATTCATGGCGTTGACTATGACCCGGTATCCCATATTGTGAACTTGTGTGACCGAGATGTCGCCTTTACAACGCACATGAAGCAGCTGTGTGCCGATTTCAATGATAAGGATCAATATAGAGCCATCATTGACAAGCATGCTAGGAACATGATTGACAGTTACGATTACAGCTTATCGGCAAACGGTTTTTTCAAGTATCGGGCGTCAAAATACTTCAGGTTATTGTTGAGTCATTATTATAGGAAATTGCCTGGCATGCAACAGCGGGAGGTTGATTCAACCCACATGTTAAACGATTTCCAATGTGAGACCCACCGATGGACCATTTGCCACTTGCTGAGGAATAAGAACTTATGACGGCGTTGCGGGGATTAAAGTGGCAGGTGCGCAAGCTGCTGGTTGACCATTATCCTAAATTGATTATCGACCACGAGTGGCCCCATTTGTTCGGTCGCAAGATTGATTGGGATCATCCTCGCGACCTCAATGAGAAGATACAATGGCTGATGTGTTATTCCGATACCAGCGAATGGACCCGTTTGGCCGACAAATACAGGGTTCGTGAGTTTGTTGAGGAGCGCGGAATGGGACATCTCTTGACGAAACTCTATGGCGTGTGGGACGATGCCAAAGCCATTGATTTTAACGTACTCCCTGAAAAGTTTGTCCTCAAATGCAATCATGACAGCGGCTCTACTTTCCTTGTTGACAAGGCAAAATGCTTTGACCAAAATCACTTGATCGCTACATTAAATCAACGGCTCAATCGAAAATTCGGCTATTTGAATTGTGAGCCATATTACAATAAAATCAAGCCGTTGGTTATCGCTGAAGAGTTTCTAGAGGACACAACCAATGATTTTTCATCGACACTGGTGGACTACAAGTTTTGGGCATTTGATGGCGTAGTGGAATGCGTTTGGGTGTACTATAATAGGACACATGATGACGTTTTTGCTAATGTTTATGATTTAGACTGGAATTGTCATCCCGAGTATTCGATTTTTAATAATGACCATAAGGATGGAAAAGGCATAGTGCCTCGTCCTCAATGCCTAGACGAAATGGTTGAAGCTGCTTCGGAATTGTCCAAGGGTTTTCCGCAGGTGAGGGTCGATTTATACGAGTCCAATAGTAAACCATATTTTGGCGAATTGACCTTTTCCAGTAACAAGGGCCGCATGGAGGCCTATACTCAGGATTATCTGATGCAGTTAGGCGATAAAGTTCAGTTACCACCGAAGCGATGTCCCATCAAATGAAAGAGTTTGTGGTCTATACCGTTCTTGTCGGTGGCTATGATGATGTTTTGCAACCCGTAGTGGTTGATGATAGGTTTGACTATATCCTCTTCACTAACGATATAAAGGAGCCCAACATTGGCGTATGGTCAATTAGGCAGATTCCTAATGTGATAGAAAACGACAACAAGCGTCTCTCCCGCTATCCCAAGACTCACCCCGAGACCATGTTGGGCGACTATAAAGCGTCGTTATATATCGATGCCAACATCCAGATCCTTGACCAATGGGTATATGACAGATTCATTGAGCTGTATGGCCAGGGAGTGGAATATGCCGGTATCAAACTGGTGCTCACTGGCCGGGACTGCATTTATGAGCATGCGTTTGACATGTGCCAGAATCTGCTGGAGCATGATTATGTCGCTATCAAGCAGTGTCATCGACTGTATGAACTTGGTTTTCCCCGCCACTATGGTTTGAATGAGAACAATGTCATCTTCAGGACTCATACCGCCAGGATGCAGGCAACTGACAGCGAGTGGTGGGAATGGATAGTGAATCACTCTTCCAGAGACCAGTTCTCATATATGTATTGCCTGTGGAAATACAAGGTCACGGTGAATTATTTCCTGCCTGAAGGCGAAGACACGCGCACAAGCAAGCACTTCCGATTGGTTGACCATGACGGGAGGCAGAATGTGATTAAAACCAAAGTAATCAAGCGAAGCCCAATAGAAAAGCTACGTGTCAAGAGCAAGTCTTTTCACCCCGAGCGGCATCGCAAGCGGTGGCTGGATTTTTGTGAATCATCCCATCCGGTGACTGCATTATATATCGATGGTGTGATAACTATCATTTCAAGTATTCCAAGACTGATTAAATTGATGATAAAATGAAGGCTAGGGTTATAGCGTTTTACCTGCCCCAGTTTCATGAGATTCCCGAGAACAACATGTGGTGGGGCAAGGGCTTTACCGAGTGGACAAGTGTCAAGAATGCTAAGCCGCTTTTCAAGGGTCATGTCCAGCCTAAGGTGCCTGGGGAATTAGGGTATTACAACCTTCTTGATTCCAATGTGAGGGAAAAACAGGCTCAACTGGCACGTAATGCCGGTATTGAGGGCTTTTGCTATTGGCATTACTGGTTCGGTAACGGCAGGCAGTTGCTTGAACGCCCGTTCAATGAGGTGCTGCATTCTGGCCGCCCCGATTTCCCATTCTGTCTGGGCTGGGCTAACCATACTTGGAAATTTAAAGACTGGACCAAGTATAATAAGAATGAAGGCTCTCGCATTTTGATGGAACAGACCTATCCTGGTGATGAGGATATCGTTGCACATTTCAACCATGTTTTGCCCGCATTTAGAGACAAACGCTACATCACAGTCGATGGCAAGCCATTATTTCTCATCTGGTCGCCAGTTAATCTGCCCAATCCGGGCCACTTCATGGAGTTATGGAATCGTCTCGCTGTTGACAATGGCTTAAAGGGGGTGCATTTTGTCGGTTTGCAGGGTGGACCCTTAAAGAACTATAGGCGGACGCTGGATATGGGCTTCGATGCCATGTGTTGGGAAAATTTCTATTCTGCCGAGATGAAGGCGTCGTGGATCAAGACATACCTGTTTGCTAAACTCCAGCATCTCTTTGATTCACGCCTATTGCTCAAGAAATACCATTATCGTGACATCATCGCAGACTATTTCACCGATATCGACACGCTAGAGAATGTTTATCCGACGATTATCGCTAACTTTGACCGATCGCCCCGTGGCGCTAACAAGGCTGTGATTTATTATGGCTCAACGCCAGCTTTGTTCAAGACCCACTTGGAGCAAGCTATAGAGTGCGTTAAGGATAAGCAGGAGGAACACCGCATCCTTTTCCTGCGATCATGGAACGAATGGGGTGAAGGCAACTATGTGGAGCCTGATGCCGAATTCGGCACCCAATACCTTGATGTCCTCCAACAATGCCTGTTTTAGCACCTGTTTTTCAGTCCTATGGAAGCTGTTAAAAACACAATAATTCCATTTTTTTGTATTATTAAAGTGTTGTTATTGCTGTGATTTTTAATTCTTTTGAATTTATCTGGTTATTTCCACTTATCTTTTCTCTTTGTCTGATTTTAGGGAATGGAAAACTGGTTGACAGATTCCCCGGATTGGGAAATCTCTTTCTGTTGTTTTGTTCTTACGCGCTTTATATAAAGATCAAACCTGTTTATGCTCTTATTTTATTAGCAATAACAGCTGTTACATATTTATTAGCGATCTTGCTTGAAAAGCAATATAAGCCATTGAAGAGAAGAGAACTTACAGTTGTGTTATCACTGATTGCTATTCTTCCATTGCTGCTGTTTAAATATTACAATTTTATATCCTCACAACTTAATGTCCTGTTTTCGTCCATTGGCATTAATGTGGGATTGAATGGACTCAATTGGGTAGCACCCTTAGGACTGTCTTTCTATACGTTACAAGCATTGGGATATGTACTAGATGTATATCATAAGCGTATTAAGGCTGAGCATAATTGGTGGGATTATATGTTGTTTGTTTCATTTTTCCCACAGATTGCTTCTGGCCCAATTAGTAAAGCTAGCGAATTATTGCCTCAAATCAAGAAGAAAAGATTGTTTAATGAAGCCCAAGCTGTTGATGGACTAAGGTTCCTTCTATGGGGAATGTTCCTGAAAACTGTATTAGCCGATCGAATAGGCCTTTATGTTGATACAATCTTAGATAATTACACGCACAATAATAGTATGACTCTCGCAGTTGGGAGCATTTTATATTCTTTCCAAATATATGGAGATTTTGCTGGCTATTCATATATGGCTGTAGGGGTGGGGAAGTTGTTGGGCTTTGATTTGATCAATAACTTCAAGCAGCCATACTTCGCAATGAGTATTACCGAGTTTTGGCACAGGTGGCATATATCATTATCAAGGTGGCTCAAGGACTATGTTTATATTCCATTGGGAGGTAGCAGATGCTCTAGGTTTAGGAACTATTTAAATATTTTTATCACCTTTGTCGTGAGTGGTATTTGGCATGGAGCCAACTGGACATTTATTGTCTGGGGTGGAATTCATGGTTTTATTCAAGTAATAGAAAAGGCGTTAGGCTTAAATAAGCGAGATAATCATGGGCTATTAAAGCTCATTAGAGTATTAATGTGTTTTATAGCAGTGACTTTTGCCTGGATTATTTTTAGGATGCCTACCCTTGATGATGGAATAAATGTGATAAAAGGTATATGTGCTATGGATGGGATGTCTTTAGCTGGATGTCGTCTTTCATGGAAGATATATATGTCAATAGCATTGATTGTTGTGATCATAAAAGATGCGCTGGATGAGTACTTTGAAATAGACAATAAACTACTTAAATTGTCACCAATTATTATACGTTGGAGCATCTATGTGATACTTCTTGCGATGATATTATTATTCGGTGTGTTGAATTCTGCGACTTTTATCTACGCTAATTTCTAGAAATAAATCGTGAAAAGATTTTTTACTAAATTGGTCGTGTTTCTTATACTTTTTGTGGCGGTGGATACTGTCGCAGGATACGTGTTTAAGATGATCAACGATGGTGTGGTGAAAGGAGATTATGGCCGAAACAATTTTATAATGAAAGATATGACGGGGAAGAATCTTTTAATATTTGGGTCTTCCCGTGCAATCCATCACTATGATCCTGAGATTATGGGTGATGCCTTAGACTTGACTTGTTATAACTGTGGAGAAGATGGCATGGGCATTATTTTGTCATTTTGTCGCTTTAATGCTGTATTGAAAAGATATACCCCTAAGATGATTATTTATGACATCGAGGTTTCATACGATCTAGCTAAGGATGATAATGCGAAATATTTGGGAAAGCTAAACATGTTCTATCCTGACAATGAATTGGAGCAGGTTTACAATGATGTGTCAGCGACTGAGAAATACAAAATGATGAGTCATTTATACAGATTCAACTCGCAACTGGCTGAAATATTTATCCAACGTGTTTCTTCTTCTCCCGAATATGCAAGAGATGCAACCTTTTATCCCTTGACAGGTCGGTTAAACTATATGCCTAAATTGCCACGGCCCTACGATATTGATGTTGACTCATTAAAGGTTAAGTACCTGAATCTTTTTATTTCAAAATGTAAAGAGCATCAGATCCAATTATTCTTTGCTGTTTCGCCAAAGTTCTTGATGAGGCAAGATCGCGAGTTATCTATTCTGAAGGAAATATGTTTTCAAAGGAAGATTCCATTGTTGAATCATTACAATGACACTACATTTACCCTTCATAGAGAACTCTTTGTGGATCCGGTTCATCTAAATTTAGAGGGCTCCAAAGAGTATTCAAAGGTGATATCATCTGAAATCAAGAATTATATCAAGAGATAATATCAAGAGACAATGTTATGATGATTCCTAAGGTGATACATTATTGCTGGTTTGGGCGCAATCCGTTACCTGAGAGTGCGGTGAAGTGCATTGAGAGCTGGCGCAAGTTTATGCCTGGTTATGAGATCAAGGAGTGGAATGAGGACAACTTTGATGTCAACATCATTCCTTATACAGCCCAGGCCTACAGTGTTGGGAAATATGCTTTTGTGAGCGACTATGCGAGGTTCTGGATCTTGTATCACTACGGGGGCGTGTACTTTGACACCGACGTCGAGGTCATCAAGCCAATTGACGACATCGCCGGGAAAGGTCCTTTTATGGGCATAGAATCGATGTGTAAGGTGATTCCCGAAGATCTTGTCGGTTTCCCGATGGTGAACCCTGGCTTGGGCATTGGAGCCCCTGCGGGGACTGAGTTTTATAAAAAAGTGCTGGATTACTATTCGGCTCTTAGTTTCCTGCGTGAAGATGGTTCCATCATCAGTGGCACAGTGGTTGCCCACACCACAAGGCTGCTAGTCAAGGAAGGCTTGCAACAACGAGAGGATGAACAGCAAGTGGCAGGCATGTGGATTTATCCCGAGGACTACTTTAACCCGTTTGATGATATAACTGGTCGATTGAAGATCACTGGGAATACCCGGTCAATCCATTGGTATGCAAGGACATGGATGAAGCAGAATCCTGTCAAATTGTGGCTATCGAGGATGTCTCACCGTGTCTTTGGTATCGCTTTGTTTAAATTGAAGAAGAAACTGGGTCTCGTCGAATAGGGACTTGGTTTGGCATATGGAGATTAATGAGGGAGCCGGCTCGTTATTGAGTCGGCTCCCTCCTGTAGGTTATGAAATCTTGCATTGGTTCTATTCTAACGTGAGTTCGACGAAATCACACTCTGTCCTTCAGTCAGTTACCATCTACACCATGTAGAGACGCAAAATTTTGCGTCTCCGGGCTGGCGTTGTAGTAGCATCT
>Ga0310697_10004692_pt1 | contig 13418 bp, 8 predicted proteins | sample 172DNAGHGlowgp2_FD_203883 | JGI IMG/M metagenome (GOLD analysis project Ga0310697, IMG submission 203883) | Sheep rumen microbial communities from Palmerston North, Manawatu-Wanganui, New Zealand - 1728 DNA GHGlow gp2 (v2) (version 2) | ecosystem: Host-associated > Mammals > Digestive system >...
TCAAAATTTCCCTTGACACGCCCATTTTTTATTCTATATTTGGTGCACCTTTCGGGGTTATAGCTCAGTTGGTAGAGCGCCTGCATGGCATGCAGGAGGTCAGGAGTTCGACTCTCCTTAGCTCCACTCAAAAAAAGTCGCCTTCATCGGCGGCTTTTTTTGTTACTTTGGACAAGCCGCGCCAAAGGCCCCATGCAAGATTTTAATATCTTTTAGGCATGAGCAAAATTTGGTATAAACTCATTATCATTTCTTTTTTTGCATCTTCCGCCTTTGCCGAAGTATGTAACGAAAAAACGATGGACGCCTTCGCCTACGAAGACTGCATTGCAAGCCAGCAGGCAGCCAACGCGGGCAACGACGAACCGGTCGCCGCAGGCCCCACGTACAACCCCTTCAACCGTGACGCCTACCTGACTTCCAGCTTTGGCGAAAACCGCGGCACCCGCTACCACGCCGGCTTTGACTATTCCACCAACATGGAAGAAGGCTGGGTGGTGTACGCCCCCGAAAACGGCAAGGTCGAAGAACTCCGAGTTTCCCCCTTCGGCTACGGCAAGCTCATGCTGTTCAAGGGCGAAAGCGGCAAGACCTGGGCATTCGCGCACCAGAGCAGCTTTGGCAGGCTCGACGACCTGGTGGAAGCCAAGCAGTATTCCACCAAGAAGAACGACGTGATCATCAAGCCGGGCACGAAATTCAACAAGGGCGACACGCTCACCTTCGCGGGCAGTTCCGGAATCGGCAACCCGCACCTGCATCTTGAAGTCCGCCTGGACAACGACCGCATCTTGAACCCGGCGCTTGCCGGCGTCGCCTTCAAGGACACCATTGCCCCGCAGGTTTACGGCGTCGCCGTATGGCAGGGCAACGAGCTCGGCATGACCAACGGCGAAGCGTTCACCAAGGGCTGCGCCGTCACCCCGGTCAAGAACGAGTTCGGTCTCTACATGGCCATCAAGATTGCCGACTACAGCCGCGAACCGAAAGACAACCCGATGTCCATCCGCCGCATTGAGCTGTGGCGCTACGACGAAAAAATCTATAGCAAAATCCAGGATACCCTGAGCTACAAGAAGATGCTCAATATCCGCGACGAGCTCTTGTGGGCCGAAGAAGCCGACACCGCCGGCGACTGGCACTTTATTAACGCAAAGCTCGCGCCGCTCTCCACGTACCGTCTGGAAATCGAGGACTTCGCCGGCAACGTGACCACCCGCAAGTTCAACTTCCATCCCAAGTGCAAGGGCAACGCGCACATCGCGCAGTACAAGAACCAGACTTCGCCCGTGTACACGTTCCTTTCGCGCCCCATGCTCGACCTGTTCCGCTGCAGGTCCAACTACAAGTTTACCGCGCTCGGCACTAAGGACACCGTCATTTCCGAAGACCTGTGCAAGGACTTCGCGCACAAGCCGACCCTGATCGGAAAGATTGCCGAAACCCTCCCCGACCTCAAGGCCATCCACTACACGGCTAGCGCCGAGGCGACCGGCAACGGCAAGGCAGCCGACGAGACCATCGCGATATTCCCGTACGGCAGGTACCAGAAGAGCATCAACTGGAACACCAAGATCGGCGACATCGCCGTGAGCCAGAAGATTTCGGGCATCCCGCTCGCCATCGACACCGCCGTCCGCATACTCGCGGTAACGCGCACGCGCACCGACAGCCTGGACTTCCTCGAATTCCACCCGAAGGGACTGCAGTTCTTCGGGAACTGGAACGTTTGCATCGAGAACCCTGCGAACCCCGCCCCGCTCTACTGGCTCGGCGAAACTAGCCGCGACTGGTTCATCTTCAGCAAGCAGACCGGCGGCAAAAAGCGTTGCGCCGGCACGAACGAGCTCCGCGACATCGCAAACATCCAGAACGACGAAGCGCCCACGCTCGGGTTCCCCTACTGGGCAGACGCCATGGTGGACGGCCTCAGCCAGCCCGTCCTCAAGATTCCGCTGCAGTTCAAGTACGATGGCGTCGCCGACGGCAACTCCATCACGGTCAAAGCCGGCAAAAAGTGGATTGCGGCCGAATACGATTCCGAACCGCGCGAAATCATCCTGATTGCCGATAAACTGCCCGAAACGGGCGAAACTATCACTATCCAGATTGTCGACGAAGCCAAGCACAAGGTAAGCTACGACGTGACCATTCCCGGAATGTGATTTTTCTCACAAAGAAAATCTGCAAAGGGCCGCCCTCAGCGGTCCTTTTTTGATATATATTTCCTTGAAGGAACAATTTAATAAGGAGATTGTATGAATTTCAAGAAGGTATGCCTCGCATTATCCTGCGCCGCAGCATTCAGCCTCACGGCTTGCGGAGACGACGACAGCAGCCCCACCGGCAGCACACTTGGCGGCGGCGGAACCAAAGTCGGTTCCTGCGATTTCTCCGTAGACGACGACGTATGGGAATATTCCTATGGTGTCGCCGGGGAAAAGACTACCGTAACCTTCACGTTCGGCAGCGGAACCTCCTACACGCAAAAAATCAAGGTTAGCGTCAACGGCGCCGTCACAACGCAGACTATAGACGGCGACTACGAGGACGAATACGATGCTACCAGGGAGGAATTCTTCGAATCCACCATGAACACCTGCAAGAACCTCAACAAGGCAACCATCACCTCTAGCAGCAGCAAGGGCACCAAGAAGTCCAGCAGCAGCAAGGGGCTTGTCGACGACGAGCCGCTCGACGAAGATGAATATACCTGCAAAACCGAAGGCGCCAAGAGGACTATCGAAGGCATCCCCGCCGTTTGCTACCAGGGCTACTGGATTCCCGAGGAATACCTCGGCTATTTCGACGACGACGATGACGACTACGGCTCCGACGATGACGACTTTGACGACGACGATGATTACTACGGCATGACCAGCGACGAGAGGGAGTTCCTCGAACTTCTCGAATCCGATTATTACGCCTGCGATGAAGAAGGCGCCACGACAACCCTCAACGGCGTCCCTTCCGTCTGCATGGGAGGAGAATGGGCTCCACAAGACTTTATTGCCAAATACTCTGACGTAAGCTGCACGGACGGCGCCAAGGACACCTACAAGTTCAAGCTGCCAGATGGCACGTATGCCACGATAAAATTGCTGTGCGACGAAGGCGAATGGACTGCAGACAGCATCATCATGCCCTAGTTAGACGAAACCCTATACAAAAGCCCCGCAACTTTGCGGGGCATTTTTCGTTCTAGAGTTCGCTGTACAGGGCCAACCGCCGGCCGCTATGGAGCGCCGTGCGGATCAGGTCGTGAACGGCCGCTCCGCGTTCCGGGAAATCCACCGGATGGAGCGCAATGCGCGGGAGCCCGACAGGCAGCTTGAGAATCAGCTCGCCGAACTTGAATGCGGGCTTGACCATAAAGTCAAGAATCCCCGCGAAGCTCGCCACAAGCGAAATGTAGCGACGACCGCGGGCGGTAACGAGCGAGAACCTGTCCTCGTAGAGCATTTTCTCGGCATGCACCTGGCTCGGCAGGAACTTGTTGCTGTACCATGTGGGCGGGACAAACGCCGCGGGCTTCGACGGACGCCCCTCAAAAAGGGATTTCCAGGCGGCAATGCCCGAATGCAGGAGCCTGCTGGATTCGTATTCACTGAGCCCCGCGAATTCCGCCTCGCCGTGCGTGAGGTTCATCCCGATGATGCCCATGTAGCTGCGGCCCTGGCTGAATTCCGCCTTGTGCTTGAAGCCGTGCAGTGCAAGCTCGAAGCCTTCCGACTGCAGGCGGAAAAGCGTATCGCGGAACTCCTGCACCACCTCGAGGGACGCCTTCTCCGTATCCGGGATGACAAGCACGCTGAAGGGCGCACCGGCCAGGTCACGGAGTTCTTCGAGAATCGGAGTCACCTTCCGGTAATTCCAGACGCTGAAATCGTGAAAGCAGAGAAGGAATTTGCGAGACATGTGATTAATATAGTAATAGAAATTAAAGCCTAGATGGCGGATCAAGCCCGCCATGACGTCATTCCCCTAACGGGGCTTGACTCGTTCGCTTCGGATATAGAAATATGCGTGCATATTTCTGCATCACTCAGCTTCTACGTCATTCCGGCCTCCGAGCCGGAATCTAAGAACTATTTTTTTCAACTAAATTCTATCTTTCCTGTCATGTTCGAATCCATCATCTTGGGCCTGTTGCAGGGCCTCGCCGAATTCCTCCCCATTTCCAGCTCCGGGCACCTCGTTCTCGGGCACGAACTTTTAGGCATGAACGAAGCGGGCATGTTCTTCGACATCATGCTCCATGCCGGCACATTGCTGTCCATCTTCGTGGTTTTCCACAAGAAGATTACCGACATCATCGTGGGCTGCATCCGCCGCAATCCCGAACAGCTCAAGGAAGCGGGCTACATCATCTTGGCGAGCATCCCGACCGCACTCATCGGCCTCGGATTCAAGGACTTGCTCGAAGGCCTGTTCGAAAACCCGCGCGCCGTGTGCGTCGCAGAACTCTTCACCGGCATTCTGCTTTTCACTTCGCAGTGGGGCCCCACGGGCGCCAAGCATCCGGATAACGAAGGTGTCAAGATGAACTGGTGGCGAGCCCTCGTGACCGGCACCGTGCAGGGCATCGCCTGTATCCCGGGCATCAGCCGCAGCGGCTCCACCATCAGCGCCATGATGTTCATGGGCGTGAACCGCAAGTACGCGGGCGAATTCAGCTTCCTCATGAGCATCCCAGCCGTGGGCGGTGCAGCACTGCTCGACGTGCTCAAGTGGGCCAAGTGCCAGAACGTCGAGAAGGTCGCCCAGATGGCTCTCGAGAATCCGGAAAAGGCCGCCAAGTGCGCCGATGCCGGCAGCTTCACGCCGGAACTCCTGGTGGGCATGGTCGTCGCCTTCATCTTCGGCGTCATCGCCCTCAAGTGGCTCATGAACTTTGTGCAGAAGGGCAAGTTCCAGCACTTCGCCTGGTATGTGTGGGCCGTGGGCATCCTCGGACTCATCTTCATCTAATAGATATTGTGTATATAGAGGCCCGTTCACTATGTGAACGGGCTTTTTGATTTCGTCTAGCGGAATATCTGAAATAATTCCAGCAATTGATCCTAGGATCCGTATATTTGGCATTGATTGAAAGGAGTGTCACTTCTGATTAAATAACCTTTTTCAAGAAAATCGTTATCAAAAGCAGTTACATAGTTTTCATCAATTTCGATACATACGACTACACTATTTGTAATAGTATGCCCTTGATAAACTTGGTGTACAAGTCTTCTTCCAAATTCTATAGCTTTATTTATATCAGATGTGTATTCCGTAAATTCAGTCTCTATATAGTCATTGGGTTTAGGGGGCATACATTCACCACCAGTGGCTTTAATGGGCGCGTACTTTTTCATCTCGTCATCACTGGGTTTTGTGGGATTGATGCTGCGAGTTTTTCCACCTGCAGTTTTATTAGCTATAATACATGCTAGCTCATCCACATTTCTGGGTCCTCGATACAACAACATCATCACTTCCTCACTTTCGTTAAAGTTTACTTTATATGTAGTAAGGATAATTTATATATAATTTTTTCAAAAGTCAATATATAAACCAAAAAAATGAAGCCTCGTCTATCTCCGCTTCAACCAATAGGCGAAAAAGTAATCCGACAGGCGATATGTCCCGTTTTCTTCTGTAAGCACAAGCTTATTTTTCAGCCCTTTCAAGGACGCCTGTACGCTGCTTGGAGAAGACAGCCCATATTTGGCAACGAAAGCTCCCGAGGTAACTTCGCGAGCAACGCCTTCCTGCGCAATGGCAAGCAAAAGCATTTTCTGTTTTGGAGAGAACATTGAAAACATATCCTTATATTGCGGTTCCTGCATAAGGATTATATTTTGCAACGCGACACCCAAAAAATCCTGCGGGCACACACCATTTTCAGGAGTCAACGCAAATAGTTCGTTCATCAGCATTTGCACAAACCAGGTCGTTCCATCAAAAAGCGAATAGACCTCGCGAACGACTTCAATTTCAATGTTCTTGTTTTTTTGCGCAAACATTCTTTGAGCAAATTTGCAATATACATCAACAGGAATCGCCTCAAGGTTCATCGAAATTGCGCTTTGGTAAAAAGGCTTATTACGGGAATAGAACATCTCATTTAAGATGTGCTGTCGTGAGCCAGCAAAAATAAAGCGGGTGTTGTTACATTGTTGAATTTTCGTACGCAGAAGCGCCTCTACACTTGTTTCCTCATATTCCGTAATTTGTTGAAACTCGTCGATAGCGACAATGCACGGCCGCTTTTCGGTTTCCAAATAATCAAAAATTTCGTCAAGCGTTTTTTGTGGAGTCTTGATTTCTCCGAGTTTGAGTTCAAACGATGGTTCGCCCGTACTGGAGTCTAGTTTAAATGCAAATCGCAATGTCGAAACAATTTCAAAAAAACGCTCATACCATTTCTTTTGTTGAGCCTGTTCTTTTTGAACAGCCTTGCTAAACTCGTAGATAAATTCTTCTATTGATTTTGTGGCGTAAATATCAACAAAGAACGTAGCGTAGTTTTTCTTTATTTTTTGTTGTTTGAATAGATGATGAATTAGCCCAGATTTACCGAGTCTTCGGGGGCTAGACAAAACAACGTTCCTGCCATTCGCTAGATGCTTCTGCAAAAGTTCGACTTCTACTTCGCGGTCGCAAAAGTATTCATCGGGAATGTCCGATCCGATAACAAAGGGATTTATCTGGTCCATTTCGACCTCCGATTATTACGATTATGATTATTATAAATATAATAATTATCTTTATAATAATTTCAATTAAATTTTTTATTTTACAAGCTATCGCTGCTCTCGTTTTGGCATGGTTCTTGCGATATACTCCGCGAAAACATAGCGGAGACGCATCTTTCGTTTCATTTTGAAACATTAAATTTGCGTTTCTGATTCAAATTTGAACATAAAGGACGTAAAATGGCAACAGAGAAGATGGAATTCCAGACCGAAGTTCGCGACATGCTGAACTTGATGATCAACTCCCTTTATAGCAACAAGGAAATCTTCCTCCGCGAGCTCGTTTCGAACGCGGCGGACGCACTCGACAAGCGTCGTTTCCTCTCGCTCTCGAACGCCGACTTGCTTCCGCAGGGCACGCAGCTCCGCATCGACATTTCGGTGAACAAGGAAGGCAAGAGAATCGTTGTCGAAGACAACGGTATCGGCATGAACAAGGAAGACTTGATCAACTGCCTCGGTACCATCGCCCGCAGCGGCACCAAGAACTTCATCAAGAACTTGAAGGAAGGCGACAAGGGTAGCGTCGATTTGATCGGCCAGTTCGGTGTGGGTTTCTACTCCGTGTTCATGGTCGCCAAGAAGGTCGAAGTCCTTACGCTCAAGGCAGGCGAATCCCAGGGTTACCTGTGGGCCTCCGAAGGCACCGGCGACTTCGAGATTTCTGAAGCCCCGCTCGACAAGGTCGGCACCAAGATTACTTTGTACCTGAAGGACGACGAAGATGCCGAAGACTTCGCGAGCGAATGGAAAATCAAGGACATCGTGCAGAAATACAGCGGCTTCGTGAGCTACGGCATCTACTTCCACCCGGAGCCGACCAAGAACGACAAGGGCGAACTCGAAGAAAAGCCCGAAGAGCGCCTGAACGAAAAGCAGGCCTTGTGGCGCCAGAGCGAAAAGGAAGTCACCGAAGAACAGTACAAGGATTTCTACAACGTCATCAGCCACGAAGCCGACGAACCGGCCGCCTGGAGCCACAGCCACGCCGAAGGTTCCCAGGAATTCTGGAGCCTCGTGTACATTCCGTCGAAGGCCCCGTTCAACATCTGGCACAACGACGCCTTGCACGGACTCAAGCTCTACGTGAAGAAAGTCTTTATCATGGACGACTGCAAGGACCTGCTGCCGCCTTGGCTCCGCTTTGTGCGCGGCGTGGTGGATAGCGAAGACTTGCCGCTGAACGTGTCCCGTGAAATCTTGCAGAACAACAAGATTATCACGAACATCCGTAAGCACGTGATCAAGAAGGTGCTCGACTCCCTGCAGAACATGGCCGACAAGGATGTCGCCAAGTACAACGCCTGGTGGCGCGAGCTCGGCATGGTGTTGAAGGAAGGCTTCTACATGAACTGGGAACATCTTGACGAACTCAAGAAGTTGCTCCGTTTCGAAAGCACCAAGACCGAAGGCGACGCTCTCGTGGGCCTCGACGAATACGTGAAGCGCATGCCGGAAGGCCAGAAGGAAATTTACTACCTCATTGGCGACAAGAACGCCGTGAAGTCCAACCCGATGCTCGAAGCCTTCAAGGCCAAGGGCTACGAAGTGTTGCTCATGAGCGACGGCATCGACGAGTTCATGATGTCTAGCCTCCAGGAATTCGGCGACAAGAAGTTCCACGACATCGCCCGCGGCGACGTGGACTTCGAAAAGACCGAAGACGAAAAGAAGGCTGAAGAAGAAAACAAGGGCATTTTCAAGGGCCTCTGCGAAGACTTGCAGAAGATTCTTGACGAAGACATCAAGGAAGTCCGCGTGTCCAGCCGCCTCAAAGACAGCCCCTGCTGCTTGGTGACCAGCGAAGATGCCATGAGCGCCCAGATGGAACGCATGATGAAGGCGATGGGCCAGAAGAACTTGCCGAAGAGCAAGCGCATTCTGGAAATCAACCCGACGCACCCGATTTGCGAAATGCTCAAGAAGAAGGCAGAAGCCAAGGAAGACCTGGGCGACTGGCCGAAGGCCCTCTACGGCCAGGCTCTGCTTGCCGAAGGAAGCCCGCTCCCAAACCCGGCAGAGTACGTCGCTGCGATTACGAAACTGCTAACAGCAAGTGTGAAATAACAGCCCCGAATATCAAAGAAGACCGCGACCCAAATCGCGGTCTTTTTGCTATTTTCATCCATAACCGGGACTTCGCAATGACTGTGCTTTTACTAATACTATCGCTATTCCTTTTCTGCAGTTGCTCCAACTCCGTATCTTACGGCACCGAAGAAGGCGAAGAATACGCCAACGTCCGTAGCGAGCAAGACACCCTGCCGGGCATGATCAGGCTATACTCCACGGGCGTCACCGCCTTTGCGGGGACTACCAAGGCCGAGGCGAAAGCGAACGAACGCCCGCAAATAAAGACCCGTTTTGACTACGACTTCTCCATTTCCATTCACGAGACCACCTGCTCCGAATTCAACAGCCTCATGGACCTGCAGGTGGACTGCGAAAACAAGCAATACCCCGCCACAAACGTCACCTACTATGACGCAGTCCTTTTCGCCAACGCCCGCAGCATTCACGAAAACAAGGACACCGCCTATACATACACCGAAGCCACCTTCGACAAAGACGGCCATTGCACGAACTTGAACGGACTCGCGTTCCGCCCGCAAGTTGACGCCTACCGCCTGCCCACCGAAGCGGAATGGATACTGGCCGCCTCGCAGGGATGGAGCCCCAAGAACGGCTGGACGGCCGACAATTCCGAATACAGGCTCCACGAAGTCTGCTCGTCCACCGCGAACAAGGTCGGCGCATGCGACATGGAAGGCAACGTCAAGGAATGGGTCAACGACTGGCTCGGGCTTTTCCGCGACACCACGGTCACCGACTTCTTGGGTGCGCCCGACGGAGGCGGCGTTGGCGAACGTGTCGTAAAAGGCGGCAGCTACCGCAACGAAAGCGCCACCGTCACGCTCTATTCCAGGGGCGACGTCTACCTGGTCACATCGTCCAACAAGGCCGACTACATCGGCTTCCGTCTCGCCTACGGAGCCATCCCCAATCCCTCGTGGATAGACCGCAAGGGAAACTCGAACGAAAGCCCCGTCGACATCATGGCCGCGTCTACGACCATCCGCGCCATCACAGGCACGTTCCGCACAAAGCTCTTCTTCCGCAACGACGTCACCGGGAACCTTACCGTCATCGACTACTCCAGCACCCCGGCGCTAATCACCGAAATCCGCGACTCCCTGGAAGTCTACCATCCCGACGTCTCCCCCGACGGCAACTGGGTCGCCTTCTCCACAAAATCTGAAGGGCTTAGCGGCAAATCGTCTGTTTACGTGCGTAGCGCCACCGATTTCACGGCCGCAGCGTTCAAGCTCGACGTAGAAAGCGCCGCCATCCCCCGCTGGCGCGTTCTTGAAAGCGGCGACACCGTCATCGTGTACGTTACGGATGCCGGCAACAACCAGGACGAAGCGGCCTTCTTGGCGCAGTCCACATGGCAGGTGAAATTTGCCGCTGGCAAGTTCGGCACACCGCAAAAACTCTTTGACGGAACGTACCACGGCGGCGTAAGCGAAAAAGGAAACATCGCCGTCACCGGTTCCAGCACCCTGCGCGTCCGCATCGCGGCAGACTCCACAGGCGCAGCAGCCCGTGACACCGTGTGGTACGGAGGCGACCAGGCCTGTAACGTATCGCTTTCCAAGGACGGCACCAACAGGACTGCGTTCCTCGATTTTAGCGGAAAACTCGGCCGTGAATTTGTCGGGCAGCGCTACGGCGTACACGAATGGCTGTTCATCGCCGACAGCACCGGAAAGCTTATACAGAAAGTCAAGGCACCGTCCGGTTTCACGTTCGACCATACGGAATGGGCCGGCAAGGGCATTGTCGCTACGCTCACGAACGCCAACGGGGCTCACAACAGGATTGTCTATGTCGACGTAGAAGACGGCTCCATTACAGACTTGGCCAAGGGCGAAGAACTGTGGCATCCGTGTCTCTGGATAAAGCACAGGATTATCCCGGACAAATCCGTGCTGGACCTGGACAGCGCCGGCATCTACTACTGGGAAAGCGCGAAGTTCTGCGTGTACGAACTGCGCAAGAAGATGGAGCAGTTCTGGACGCAGCGCGGCTCGTTCACGGCCGTAGCCTTCGGAAGTTCAAGGGCACTCTTCGGGCTCGACCCGCGCGAAATGAAAACGGAAACGCTTCTGAACTTCGCCTATTCCGGCGGCGACATGATCGGTACGGAATACCTGTTCCGCAACTACATCCTCAACCACAGGGATAACGTGAAATACATCATCGTCGAAGTCACCCCCAACGCCTTCTGGCGCCTTCCGGAGCATGACTGGTACGATATCTTCAACACGAACGCCGGGTTCCATTACGACCAACACCACGATTTCTGGAAAAACGGCGTCCCCGAAGGATTCATTGACGCCGTAATCGACGGCCCCACAATGGCCAACACGGAAACCCTACCCTACCGCGATGAATTCACCCTCCCGTCGGTATCGTGGCAAGACCCCGTCATCGACGGCGACTCCACCTTCACCCCGTACGACGGCTACATGGTCGAAGAGAACTTCGCGCGATTCCAGAGGATTGTCGACTGGGCCAACGAGGCGGGAATCAAGGTTATCGCGTTGAACTACCCCGTGCATCCGGGATACGGCCAGACAATCATGGTCGGCCCCTACGGACCTACAAGCGGTACGGCAAAGAGAGTCCTTGACAGAGTCGCCTCCATGGGAGTCATCCTGATGGACGAAAACAACTGGGGCAACCACGACTACACCGACGAAATGGCGTACGATCCCGACCACCTGAGCTACCTGGGCGCCATCCAGCTGACGCACCGCCTGGATTCGCTGCTGCAGACGCTCAAATAAAGAAAAGCCGCGATTGCTCGCGGGCTTTTCAATTTTTTTTGGCGGGAATTAATTACCCGTGGTAGAGATTACCACTTTGATAGTTCGGTTCCATCGTGAGGTTCACGCCGAGGCGGCGGAACACGCCCACATCCACTTGCGACAAAATCACGCTGGAATGCACTTCGCAGTGGCGGAGTTCCGGCAATTTCTCGAGGGCGATTTTCGCGTTGTAGTCCGTGAGGGCACAGACGGAGAGCGCCACCAGTGCCTCGTCCATATGCAGGCGCGGGTTCTTGTGGCCGAGTTGCTTGGTCTTCAAGTTCTGAATCGGTTCAATCACCATCGGCGAAAGCAGGCGCACTTCGTCGGGAATCTTCGCGAGATGCTTGAGCGCGTCGAGCAGCATGGCGGAAGAAGCACCGAGCAGCGAAGAAGTCTTCGCCGAGATGATGGCTCCGTCGTTCAGCTGGATGGCGACCGCCGGGCCTCCGGTCAGTTCGGCCTTTTCCACGGCAGCGGCAATCACGGGGCGGTCGGCAGTGCTAATCTGCGCCTGCTCCATGATGAGTTCCTGCTTGTAAATCTGGTCTTTTTCCGCATTGCCCTTGCGCACATCGCAGAGCGTGTTGTAATAGCGGCGGATGATTTCCTGGCGCGCGGCCTCGCAAACGGCATCGTCATCGACAATGCAGTTGCCGGCCATGTTCACGCCCATGTCCGTGGGGCTCTTGTACGGGGATTCACCGAGAATACGCGTAAACAGAGCGTTCAGCACCGGGAAAATTTCCACGTCACGGTTGTAGTTGATTGTAGTTTGTCCGTAAGCTTCCAAGTGGAACGGGTCGATCATGTTCACGTCGTTCAAGTCGGCGGTGGCAGCCTCGTAAGCGAGGTTCACCGGATGCTTGAGCGGAATATTCCAGATGGGGAACGTCTCGAACTTGGCGTAGCCGGCCTTCACGCCGCGCTTGTTCTCGTGGTAAATCTGCGAAAGGCACACGGCCATCTTTCCACTGCCCGGGCCCGGAGCGGTCACCACCACGAGTTCGCGGGTAGTTTCGACAAATTCGTTCTTGCCGTAACCGTCGTCGCTTACAACCAAAGGAATGTTGCTCGGGTAACCCGCAATCGGGTAATGGCGGTAAACCTTGAGGCCAAGTCCTTCCAGCTTCTTCTGGTAGGCAATCGCGCTCGGCTGTTCCTGCCAACGGGTCAGCACCACGGAGCTCACGTACAGGCCGTAACCGCGGAAGGCGTCAATCAGACGGAGCACGTCCTGGTCGTAGGTAATGCCGAGGTCGCCGCGGACCTTGTTCTTCTCGATATCGCCCGCGTTGATGGCGATAATGACTTCGGCCTTGTCCTTGATTTTCTCGAGCATGCGGATCTTACTGTCGGGTTCGAACCCAGGCAACACGCGGGATGCGTGATGGTCGTCGAACAGCTTGCCGCCAAATTCCAGGTAAAGCTTTCCGCCGAACTTCGCAATGCGCTCGGCAATTTTTTCGGACTGCGTCCTCAGGTACGCGTCGTTATCAAAACCTACTTTGAACATCTTTCTTTTCGCCTTCAGACAATCTTAAAATCAACCACACAAAAATAAAAAAATTTAGGCGCGCGCAGAACAAAAAAGCCCGCCGGGCGCGTACCCGACAGGCTCTTGAAAATCGTCAATATGACAGGGTGCGATTACACAACCTTGGTCATACCGCTCATGCGTTCACGCAGCCAAGCACCGACTTCTTCCACCGGATGCTGACGGATGTTCTTGTTCACCTTGATCAGTTCTTCGTTATCCACAGCGGTGGTCTTGCCTTCGCCGTAGATAGCGCCGATGTCGTCC
>Ga0310697_10004695_pt1 | contig 13411 bp, 8 predicted proteins | sample 172DNAGHGlowgp2_FD_203883 | JGI IMG/M metagenome (GOLD analysis project Ga0310697, IMG submission 203883) | Sheep rumen microbial communities from Palmerston North, Manawatu-Wanganui, New Zealand - 1728 DNA GHGlow gp2 (v2) (version 2) | ecosystem: Host-associated > Mammals > Digestive system >...
GTCAACAAATAGTCACGCAGTTGATGCAACGTGGTGTCACCATCGACCAACTACGTCGCATACAGAAGAAATACCAGAAGCAAATCAAGAATGGTGCCCTCGGTGCTGAAGATATCACAGCTGGTTCGAAGGCAGTGAAGAGCCGTATGCGCGAAGCCAACGGCGAACAGCGTGAAGAACAGGCGAAAAAAGACAAGCAGAGCGCATCACAGTTCCGTGTCAAAGATACCAAGAAATCGAACCAGATTCAGCGCCATACGTATGACGAAGACGATAGGGATTTCGTAGAAATGGATGAGGCCATTGACTTCATGATGCCCGACTCGCTGAAATACCAGCTGGAGAAGGAGAAGAGCGGCAAACGAAAGATTTTCGGTCACGACGTGTTCAACAACAAGAACCTGACCTTCGAAAGCAGCATGAATCTGGCCACGCCTCAGAACTACTTGCTGGGGGCCGGCGATGCCGTAAACATTGACATCTGGGGTGCATCGCAAGAAAGCGTTACAGAGGTCATCTCGCCCGATGGCACCATTACCATCGAAAACATTGGCGTCATCAAGTTGGGTGGACTTAGTGTCAGTCAGGCCAAAGCCAAGCTGAAACGCGTCTTAGGTCCACGCTATCAGGGGTCAAGCATTGATCTGACGCTGGGACAGACACGCACCATCACCGTCAGCGTCATGGGCGAGGTAAAAGTTCCAGGCACATACACCATGTCTGCCTTTGCCACCGTCTACAACGCCCTGTATATGGCCGGAGGCCCCAACGACATCGGTACGCTGCGTAATGTCAAGGTTTACCGCAAGGGACGTTTGCTGTCGAACGTCGATGTCTACGACTTCCTGCTGAACGGCAAGCTCAGTGGCGATGTGCGTCTGCAGGACAACGACGTCATCACCGTCTCGCCATACGAGGCCTTGGTGAACATCACGGGTAAGGTAAAACGTCCGATGTACTACGAGATGAAGACCACCGAGAGTGCCGCTACCCTACTCCGCTATGCCGGAGGTTTCACGGGCGATGCCTATACCAAGGCCATCCGTATAAACCGCAAGGCAGGTGCAGGCTACTCGGTGTTCAGCATTGGCGAGTTTGACATGAGCGAGTTCAAACTAATGGACGAAGACAGCGTCAGCGTTGACTCCACGCTAAACCGCTATCAGAACATGGTTGAAATCAGAGGTGCCGTGTTTCGTCCAGGCATGTATCAGGTAGGCGGCGAAATCAACACCGTCAAGGCATTGGTAGAAGCGGCAGCCGGCGTTACTGAGGATGCCATTTCTCAACATGCCGTGATGCATCGCGTAAAACCCGACCGTTCGCTTGAAATGATGAGCCTTGACATTCGAGGCATCTTGGAAGGCATCGTACCTGACGTACCGCTGCGCAACGAAGATGTCATCTACATAGCCAGCCGTCAGGAACGTAACGAGAAGAAGACGGTGACCATCAATGGCGAGGTAGCCTATCCAGGCGTCTACCGATATGCAGAAAACGAAACCGTCGAGGATCTGATTATTCAGGCTGGCGGTCCTACCGAAGCAGCATCGCTGGCAAAGGTTGACGTGGCACGCCGGGTCATAAACCCCAACTCAACGGAAGCCACTGACCAGATAGCCCAAAACTTCAGCTTCAAGCTCAATCCAGACTTCACCATATCCGAACAGCCCGACTTCACACTGATGCCGTTCGACGAAGTCTACGTACGCCGTTCACCCGAATACAACGAACAGCAGAACGTCACCATCGAGGGCGAGGTACAGTTTGAAGGTATTTACGCCATGTCAAGCAAAGGACAGCGCCTTAGCGAGGTTATCAAGCAGGCTGGCGGACTGACCAATCGTGCCTACGCAGAAGGTACCAAGCTGATGCGCCAGATGACTCCGGAGGAGCGCGACATGATGGAAACCGTGCTACGTACTGCTCAGCGCAACTCTGGCAAGGACTCCATTGACGTCAAGAAGTTGCTGACCAACGCCACCTACCCCGTAGGTATTGAATTGGAGAAAGCAATGAAGAACCCTGGATCCGACGATGACCCAATACTTCGTGAAGGTGACCGTATTATAGTTCCCCGATATGACGGTACCGTCAAGATTAACGGTGAGGTGCTTTACCCCAATACCGTTTATTATAAAGAAGGCAAGAATACCGACTACTATATCAATCTGGCTGGCGGCACTACCTCGACTGGCAAGAAGTCGATGACTGTTATTATCTATATGAATGGCATGGTGGCCCGTGCCGACCGCAAGCACCAACCTCGTCCCGGCTGTCAGATTGTGGTTCCCACCAAGGCACGTCGTCGCGGCATGAGTCTGCCAGAGATTCTGAGTATTGGTTCAAGTACTGCCTCTATTGCCACCATGATTGCAACAATTGCTAACTTGACGAAGTAAGAAGGATGATGTAAGATGGATGATGTAAGATGTAAGATGTAAGAAGTTATGGAAGAAAACAAGAAAGAACTCAAGGTTATTGACGTCGTTGATATAGCTAAAAAGCTGTGGGCTAAGAAGATGCTCTTTGCCAAAACGCTGCCCATCGCCTTTGTCTTATCATATTTATATATATTGGGGTTTCCACGCTACTATAGCACAGATATCAAGTTAGCCCCAGAATTAGGAGGGACTTCCATGAGTAGTACACTGGGGTCACTGGCATCTTCTTTTGGATTCGACTTGGACAATATGCAGAGCAATGATGCCATCACTCCCTTGCTTTATCCAGACCTGATGGAAGACAACGGATTTGTGACCAGTCTTTTCAACGTACGTGTAAAGAGCAAAGACGGAAGCATTAATACGACATACCGAGACTATTTGAAAAAGCATCAGAAACCCATTATATGGATGGTACCTATAGACTGGTGCAAAAATCTCTTCAAGAAAGAACAAAAAGCAGAGGCAGGCATCTTTGATCCTTACAATCTTTCAAAGGATGAAGATGATATTGCTGGTAGCATCAGGGATAAGATCAATATTGATTTCGACAAAAAGACTGCCGTTATCAGTATCAGCATTAAAGACCAAGATGCATTAATCTGTAAGACCATCGGCGACTCTGTCAAGGAACGCCTTCAGAATTTCATTACAAACTATCGTACGAGCAAAGCCCGTACCGATTATGAATATTACCTGAAGCTGACAATGGAAGCCAAACAAGACTACGAGAAAGCACGGCAAAGATACGGCAGTATGGCTGATGCCAATACGAAGGTCGCGTTGAAGAGTCTGGAGTTGAAACTGGAGGATATGGAAAATGACCTTCAGCTCAGGTATAATGCCTATAGCACCCTTAACAAACAGATGCAGGCTTCCAAAGCAAAAGTACAGGAACGAACACCCGCCTTTACTGTCATCAAAGGTGCTTCCGTGCCTATCAAGCCGTCAAGTCCCAAGCGAATGATTTTCGTTGCCTTCATATTATTATTCACTTTTGCCGGTACGTCATTATATATATTGCGTAGACAATGATATATATTTTCCTCTTACTGTTTATTATTATCGTCTCTCTGATTTTCTTGGAAGATTATCTTGGAGACTATAATAATTATGCATATTGGGGACTATGTATTATTTTGATACTTTTTTGTGCTTTTAGGACAATCGGTGTAGACCCAGACTCTGAAAATTACGAAACAATTTTTAAGAGTAGTAGTAATAATCCGAAACTTCTGGTAGAATTTTCTTTTCTGTTCTTTACAGATATTGTCAAGAGTTTCACAAATGATGTCCACTATCTGTTCCTGATATACGCCTTTTTGGGCATTACAATCAAGTTTTATGCCCTCAGGCAACTCTCACCTTGGTATTTTCTGCCAGTAGTCATCTATTTCGGCAATTATTTCATTCTTCACGACTTCATACAAATCCGAGCAGGCGTTGCCTCAGCCATGCTCTTATTGGCAATCAAGCCTCTCAGTGAAGGAAATAAGAAAAGAGCCATTGTCTATTTCCTGATTGCCAACATGTTCCACTATTCCTCGTTAGTATTTTATCCAATTCTCTTTTTCAGTAATAACCTGTCAAAGATTTGGAAATATGCACTGGTTGCGAGTATGCCAGTCGGTGCCATCCTATTTCTGCTTCGCATCGATTTTCTATCTGCACTTCCAATACCTTATATTCAGGACAAAATAGAAATGTATAAAGCGTTGACAGAAACAGGATTCTTTGAAGAGTTTACGCTAAAGAATGTACCCCTATGGATTCAATACACAATCATTCTCTATTCACTGTATTTCTATGACACGATATTGGAAAAATGCCCAGCACTTCCACTTCTATTGAAGATAACAGCCTATTCTATGTTTTTTTTCTTCGCCGTTTCCTCGATTTCTGTTGTTGCAGGACGATTGCAAGAGCTACTCGGTATTGTTGAGCTGGCACTATTCCCATACGTCTTTTGCACATTCCGCCCGCAGGTCTTTGGCAAGATAGCTGTATGCTTCATAGCCGTTGTAAAAATCTTCTTCACGCTATTTGTCTGGAAACTATTAGACTTCGAAATGGAATGAATAAAGACGGGTGTGATTACGACAAACGTTCTTCGCTGTTACAGAAGAATATTCTGGCCTCCTTTCTCATCAAAGGATGGTCAGCACTCGTTGTGCTTCTTTTGGTACCTGCCACACTAAATTGTTTAGGAGAATACAAAAATGGCATCTGGCTAACTATCAGCAGTCTGTTGCTGTGGATAGACAATATGGACATCGGACTGGGCAATGGGCTGCGTAACAAGATAGCAGAATACATGGCTCACAGCGAATATGAACGTACCCGTTCGCTTATCTCTTCGACCTTTGCCATGCTGACCTGTATCATCATCCCCGTCCTGCTCATTCTGCTTTTATTGATTGCTATTAGTGACCCCTATACGGTTTTCAATGCTGCTCCATTGAAGGTTGCCCATTTGGATCAAGTGCTAATGGTTACGGTGACACTCGTATGCACATCATTTATCTTCAAACTGATTGGCAATTTCTATATGGGCATGCAACTCCCCGCTGTCAGCAACCTGCTAATAGCGTTAGGGCAGACGCTGGTACTTATCGGCACCTATATCGTACTCTATTCAGGAAGCCATTCTATGATGCTGATTGCACTAGTGAATACGGGAGCTCCCCTATTTGTCTATCTGCTTGCCTACCCCTACACCTTTTTCTATAAATATCCACACCTGCGCCCGTCTTTCAAGCTCATCAATTTCAAGGAAGCCCGTGCAGTTATCAATATGGGGGTACAGTTCTTTATTATGCAGATTTCGGGTGTCATACTGTTTATGACCTCTAATCTTCTGATATCCAAACTGTTTACACCCGCTTTAGTCACTCCATATCAGATTACCTATCGCTATTTCAGTATTCTTCTTGTTGCATTCACCGTTATCTGCATGCCTTTCTGGAATGCCACTACCGATGCCTACGAACGAGGCGATATACAATGGATACGTAACGCTACCCGAAAACTACGACTGATGATTATCGGCATCATGGCATGCATGGTGCTGATGGTAATCCTGTCGCCTTGGGTCTATTCCATTTGGATTGGAGATAGTATCACCATAGATATCCGTATGAGCATTGTGATGGCAACATATATTTTCATATTAATATATAGCATGCGCTACAGCTATTTCATTAACGGCATCGGTAAGTTGCGCCTGCAACTCATCTTTACCACTGCGGCAGCCGTTATCTTTATCCCGTTGGCTTACCTGACAACGCAATACACACACAGCATTATTTGGTTTATGATAGTTATGTGCTTGGTAAATATCCCTGGTCTCATTGTCAATCGTATACAGTTTAGCAAACTTATTAACGGCCAAGCAAAAGGAATTTGGATGAAATAAAATATGGAACAAAAAAGTGTAAAAATCGCCATTCTGATGGCAACCTATAATGGAAAGAAATATCTCGGCGAACAGATAGATTCTTTTTTGTCACAGACAAACTCCCTGTGGCATTTGTTTGTTCACGACGATGGGTCGAAAGACGGGACTCGCGAACTATTGAACGACTATGCCACGAAATATCCAGAAAAGATAACCATTCTTGACTATCCTTCTCAGGGTGGTGCTTTGCAGAACTTTATGAGTCTTCTGGAGCGGGTAGAAGCCGACTACTACATGTTTTCCGATCAGGACGATGTATGGCATCCCACCAAGATTGAGAAATCATATCAGGCAATGAAAGAGCAAGAGGCTATACACCCAGAAAAGCCTATTATTGTTCATACAGATGTCAGAGTTGTCGATGGTAATCTTCGCTTGCTTCACCCATCTTACAGAGAATACGGACACATCTATCCCGAGAAAGTCACCTGTTTCAAGGAATGTGTTATTAACGTGACGTTAGGATGCGCCATGCTATTCAACAAGCAGTCAAGAGATGTTTCTCTTAGCCGCCCCTGGAAACATGCACTCATGCACGATGGATGGGTAACAACACGTACATACGCAGAAAATGGTATCGTATATGCTATTCCTGAATCACTGATGGAATATCGCAATCACGGTGATAATACCATAGGTGCCACCGATGGTTCCAGATTCACATTAGCCTATAGAATCAAGCATTTCGGCGAGATGCTCCGACTGAACATGAAGCAGTACCGCATGCTGCGTAGTGCCGGATATGGTTCTATATTTACCTATTATTATTATAAGTTCAGAATTCACATCCACTAATATGTATAGAATTTATTTTTATATAGTTTTATTTTTTTATAGTTTCATTTTTCTACCGTCTCAGGCCGAGATACCCATCGTGGCCTACTATGGTATTCCTTTGGAGCATTCGAATGTCAACCGCTTCAAGGAGTTCAAGGAGGCTGGCTTCGACGTGTCTATCTGTTTCTACGATGACACCCCTGTGGACACGCTTCTCCGCATACTGGACGACGCCAAGAGAAGCGATATCCAGCTCATTATCAGCAGCGGATGGGTGTCCGTACAACCACATGTGGGCATTCCACGACTGAAAAACCACCCAGCACTCTATGGCTACTTCCTGCAAGACGAGCCTTGGCCCAAGGATATTCCTGAGACAACGCGACGCTATCAGGCTATGGCCAAGCACGACACTAAGAAGCCCACATACGTCAATCTGTTGCCCAACTATGGCGACGGCATGCCCAGGGAAATCAAGATGCCGCCATACAAAGACTATCTGCAACAGACAGCGACTATTGGACTGCCGTTCATCTCCTTCGACTTTTATCCCATCATGAAGTCAGGCATTCGTCCCACATGGTATTCGTGTCTGGAAGATATCCGTCAGCAAAGCCTGCGAACGGGTAAGCCTTTCTGGGCTTTTGCCCTTTGCACACCGCATCTGGACTATCCGCAACCCACCATCGAAATGCTGCGCCTGCAAGTTTATTCCGACTTGGCATACGGTGCCCAGGCTATCGAATATTTCACCTACTGGACACCCAAGGTGACTGAAGAGTGGGATTTCCACGACGGTCCCATCGGCATTGACGGCCAGCGTACCAAGACCTACACACTGGTCAAGCGTATGAATCAGGAGTTGCGCGGCGTGCTGCCCTTGTTCGACAAGGCCGAGGTGCTGACCGTCAACCACCTGCTGAAGATACCAGCAGGCACCACAAAACTGCAGCGCATTCCTGCAAACATCAGGAAACTGAAGGTCGTAGGCCGTCAGGGTGCCCTCATCTCAACTTTCAGAAAGGCGGGACACCTGTATATGGCTGTGGTCAACAAGGACTATGAAAGCGACATGAAACTCTATATCTCTGCCAGGAGCAATGTCACCATGCTGGACAAGCAACTGAAGGAGACTGCTGTCAAGTCCTCTTACAAGGTAGGTGGCGGCGACATGCTTTTATTCAAGTTAAAATAAAGACCCATGACAATATATATCAACGGACGGTTCCTGACACAGCCCATGACGGGCGTCGAACGCTATGCCTACAACCTCTGCAAGGCTATGGCTCGTCTGCATCAGCCCTTTACCGTCGTCTGTCCCAAGGCGCCTATTCATCAAGACTATGACGTGAGCGACTTGACCATCGTCCACTACGGCATCGGCAACTCCCACTTCTGGGAACAGTGTGTACTTCCGTTCTTCTTCATCGGCAAAAAGGATTATATGGTACTCAGCTTCACAGGGTTGGGTTCCATCCTGATTCGCCATAAGGTGATGACAGTTCACGACCTGTCGTTCCTGAAGAATCCTTCGTGGTATTCTCGTACCTATTATTGGTATTACAAGTTCATGACGCCCTTGGCAGTGAAGACGTCGCAGCATATCCTGACGGTCAGCGAATTCTCGAAAAGCGAGATTCTCGGCTTCTATCCTTTCTTGAAAGCAGAGAACATCAGCGTCGTCTATAATGCCATCGACCGCCAATTGTTCAAACCTCAGACCTCAGACCTCAGACCTCAGACCTCAGACATCACCCCTCAGACCTCAGTCCCCTTTGTCCTCTGCGTCTCGTCCATCGACCCAAGGAAGAACTTTGTACGACTCATCGAAGCCTGTCAGGGACTGACTGGTGCCAAACTCTACATCGTTGGCAAATACAACCGTGTGTTCAGCCAGGCCTCAGCCCTCACCCCTCAGACCTCAGACACCAGCCCTCAGCCCTCTAACATCCAATTCTTAGGCAGGGTGAGCGACGACGAACTGGTACGTCTCTATAATCAGGCCGCCTGCTTTGTCTTTCCGTCTTTATATGAGGGCTTTGGACTGCCCCCACTCGAAGCCATGGCATGCGGTTGTCCTGTACTGGTTTCCGACATTCCCGTCGAGCGTGAGGTTTGCGGCGATGCGGCACAATATTTCAATCCACTTGATCCTACTAATATTCTTCATACAATCACACAATATTTGAACAACGCTGACGTTATAAAAGAAAAGATGCGCCAGAAAGGCTTCGAAAACATTAAGCGGTTCTCATGGGAGAAGTCTGCGGAGATTCTAATTCAGAAGTTAAAGGAGATAGAAGAAGTTTAAAAAAGTTAGAGAAGTTAAAGAAACAAATTGCGGATGAAGAAAACTATACTCCAGATTGCCAAATATTATTATCCTGTTGAAGGCGGTATTGAGACCGTTACCAAATACTTGGGCGAGGGCCTGACGACATTCGAGCAAGTCGTCGTATGCTTTAGCCAGGATGGCATTACCCGTCTCGATACAGTCAACGGCGTCAAGGTTTACCGTATTGCGTCATCCATGAAAATAGCCAGTCAGGATATTGCCTTCTCATATTATCACTACCTGAAGAAAATCATCTACGAAGAGCAGCCTGACATCATCCTGCTGCATTGTCCCAACCCTTTCCTGTATCCTATCACGGCCAAGCTGACGCCTAAAGACGTCAAGCTCGTCCTGCTATGGCACTCCGACATTTTGGGTAAAGGCATACTTTATAAGATGGTCAAGCAATTCGAAAAGGTCATACTCCGTAAGGCCGACCTTATTCTGGCCACAAGTCCTAACTACATCCACCCGTCAAGTCCCATCTACGACTATCGCGACAAGACGGAAGTGGTGGCCAACGGCATCATCAAGAGCGATTTTGTGTGGCGTGCAGGCGACGAGACGACCATTGAGGAAGTTCGTCGGAAATACCATCATAAGAAGATTGTGTTCTTCGTGGGTCGTCATGCTGCTTACAAAGGCATCGACTACCTCATTGAGGCCGAGAAATACATCCAGTCAGATTGCATCATCCTCATTGGTGGACGAGGCCCTGAGACTGAACGTCTGAAGGCGATGACCCACTCTGAGCGCATCAAATTCATCGGACGCATTCCCAACGAATATCTGCGTTGCTACTACTACGCCTCCGACATCTTTGCCTTCACCTCGTGTACCAAGCAGGAGGCTTTTGGCATCGCCCTTGCCGAGGCCATGTATTGCGGTAGCGTACCTGTCACTTTCACCATTGAGGGGTCTGGTGTTAACTGGGTGTCGGTAGGTGGCGAGACGGGCATCGAGGTTCCCTTAGGTGACGTGAAGGCATACGCCGAAGCCATCGACCGTTTGCTGTCCGACAGAGATTTGTACATGAAATATGCCACCGCTGGCAAGGATCGTGTTGTCCGCATGTTTACCAGCGAGCGCGCCAATGCGCAAGCCGAAGAGGTACTGACTCGGTTTGCAGACTGATTCCTGTTATTGACCTCCAAAATAGTTGCTTCTGATTATCCAGTCGGACAGCATGTACAGTCTGTCTAAAGGATAATCTTTATAATTCCCGTTCAGCAGCGTATGGCCCAGTCCGCGCCAATCCGAACGCACGCCATACATGTCCAACAATGTGGTATAGACATCCAGCTGGTTACAGAAACCCGTCCATGCCTGGCGTTTGTCTATACCGCCATTAATGATGTATAGCGGCAGGTCCTTTTTCACCCTGCTTTCGGCCATACCCAGATGTACGGCATGGGCGTGATGGTCGGCAGTGATGACGATAACACTGTTGTCGTAGAGACCTTGTCGCTTCAGTTCATTGATGTATTTCTCTATCTGCAGGTCTGTATAATGACAATCCACCAGATAGTTCAGGAACTCCGCTGTATAGCTCTTGTCACTGACGGTGAATCCATGCTCCACACACTTATTGTAGGGGTTGTGCATCGACATAGTGACCACAAGTGAGAAGAAGGGATGCGACGCCTTTGCCTGCTCACGCACAGCCAACTCGAACACCTGCTCATCGTTCAAGTCCTCATTACCATGCAGTTCCTTCGGACAGTCAAACTTAGAGTACATCGTATCTATACCATACCGTTCGTTCATCTTGTCCTGTTCCCAGAACGTTGGCGATGTCGGTACGATGATTTGCGTCTGCTTCATGCGTCCAGCCTGCTTCAGCAGTTCAGGCAGACCGATAAGTCGTTTGTCCTTGGCAATATTGACAGTAATCTCCGACTTCATGGGCAACAGTCCCGCCATATAGATCAACTGTCCGTCGGACGACTCACCAATGGTGATATTCGGGCGTACATGTCCGTTATAATACACCGCGCTGTCACGCTTCAGACGGTTCATAAACGGCGTAATTTCCTTGCCGTCAACCACCAAGTCGGAGGTCTCTGCCAGATACGACTCCACTATCACAAATATCAGGTTTTTGGTGCCCTTGACAGTGGCTGTCGTCGTGCGTTGGCTATAGTCCGTATATTCCTGTCTGATAGCCTTCTTTTGGCTTTCGTCCAACTCCAACTCCTTCTGCGTGAAGTCATCGTAGCACACCAGTGCACGCCTAAGGAACCCGCTGCGATACAGCATATTGTTGGGTGCCTGCGTATATTGTACCCTTATCGGAGAGAATCGGATAAACGACGTCTCGAAGTTGTGGTCATGAAAAAGACCCAACACGATGATAAAGGCCAATACGGAAGCCACCATGGCTCCCCACAGCCATCCCATCGCCTTCAGCCATTGCGTCTTTAGCTCCACTTTATTGTAGCGTTTATACAGCCAGCCAAAGAGAACGGCCCAAAGGATATAGAACAGGTCCTGCCAACGGAAACCTGTCAACGCACTACCCATCACGTCGTTGTCGTACAGGTTGCCTACCTGCAGAAAGGCAAGGTTGGGCAGATAATGGCCGAAGAAGCGCGAATACAGCACATTACAGAACGATAGCAGTGCCGTCAGCACGAATGTCAGCAGCAGCGCACCCTTCACCCTACCCCACGTCAGCAGCATACTCAGCAGGAAAAAGAACGTAGCGTCAATCAAACACGAGAACACATTGCTCAGTATGGCATCCACCTTGAACGGATACTCATATTCCACCGTCATAGCCATCTGACCATGCATAAACAGCAGATTGACCACCGATAATCCGAACAACAGCAAGAACCGTGTGTTCCACCATCTTTTTTGTATTGTTGTTGATAACATCGTCAAATCCATAAAAAACGGTGCAAAGGTACACATTTTTATTAAGATATACAAGAATCAATCACAAAATCTTTCACCTTTTATTTTGGCAAAGAGGCAGCTTCTTGCCAACGGCAAACTTATTGCAATAACCAAATTTTAGTCAAAATGGTTAATGGAACTAAGAGAATTGAGATAGACGAGGAGACATATTATCATGTATGATGGAAGAGGGAAGATAGAAGAAGGAAGAGTGAAGAAGGCTGATGTAAGATATCTGAGGTCTGAAGACTGATATAAGTGAGGTTACGGAGACAGGATTGATTTTCGAAAAAAACATGATAATTCTGTTGCGGCTTGTGAAAGATACGATACTTTCGGGTCGTTAGTGACGTTCCTTGCGGTTGTAGATGCGTCACTTTGCGGTCGTAGTCACGATACTTTACCCCCCCTAAAGTATCATCGGAACGAGTCGTAGATGACGTAGGAACACCTCAAAGATGACGTTAGCACGGGTCGAAAGTGCCGTACCCTGGAGAATTTACGCAGAATCCCCATCGAATTTACGCAGAATTCAAAGCGAATTTACGCAGAATTCAAAGCGAATTTACGCAGAATTCAAAGCGAATTTACGCAGAATTGCAGCTGTGCTGCGATTCTACTTTCGCTCGAAAGAACAAAGAAAAGTGAACTTTCCTTTGGTTCTTTGCTCACTTATTCGTACCTTTGCAAATGATATGGAGATTCGGAATTTACCGATAGTTGCTTTATATAGACTATATTCCTATAAATAGGAACATATAGTCATAGATAGACCTTTGGTGGTCTATCATGACGTATATGAGAAAGGGATCATTGAATATGATACACAAGAACGACATAGCGCTGGCGGCAACAACGGCCAGGAGCTACAACCGACACTGGAGAGCACAGAAACTCTCGTGGACAGAGATAGGAAAAATCAAGTACCTCTTCGACGGAGCCTACGAATACATGGACGACGTGACACTGGCCTACCGCAAGGAACAGTTCAACGAACTGCGCAAGGCCTTAGGCTTCAAGCAGGTCTCGGAACTGACCGCACTTATAGAGCGGTCGGAGGCTTTCCGTATAGTACGCGATAAAGAAACAAAGAAGATGGAGGCTTTCATGTCGCCCTTCGTGGGCGACCGCTATGTCTTGACAGACAGTCAGGAGATAGAGGAACCTGCCATTCCCTACGCGTTGTTTGACTGCAAGGCTAACGCATTGGCCAACAAAAACGACCACGACAAGATCAGCGAGAACCAGCGGCACCACAAGAACGGCATCAACATGAAGGTGCTGCTGGCAGGCAACGTGCCACAGTTCCATATCAGGCCCAGCGAGGAAGCCTACAAGCGCATTCACGACGGGCTGATGAAGATTCTAGGAGACGACTGGCTAAGGGCAAAATACTATGGTGAATTCCTGTATGCGTATATGAAGAAATACGATGTTAACTATACCGTAGCCTATGAGGTGCTCAACACGTATATCGACGAGAAGCTGGCCCGTCAC
>Ga0310697_10004696_pt1 | contig 13410 bp, 17 predicted proteins | sample 172DNAGHGlowgp2_FD_203883 | JGI IMG/M metagenome (GOLD analysis project Ga0310697, IMG submission 203883) | Sheep rumen microbial communities from Palmerston North, Manawatu-Wanganui, New Zealand - 1728 DNA GHGlow gp2 (v2) (version 2) | ecosystem: Host-associated > Mammals > Digestive system >...
ATGTAAACGGGTAAGTCATAGAATAGCATTTAGTCCCTATCCATAATCACGGCGAGGAGCTGTGGATAGGTTGAGTGAGGCGTAAGACAATGCGCCACTTGTTACTTGGCTATGCCCCTTTATTTAATTGGAGCAAACAATGGTTGATAGTAGTATGTATTACAATTGGCGTGTGATAGACGGATACAATGCGCCAATAACGGTAGTATTAAGTCAACGAGGTTTAGGAAAGACGTTTGGAAAGGTAAAGGAAGCTTTAGAGCTATTCGCTACCAAAGGTAAACGCTTTGTGTATGTGGTGGAAACACTAGAGGACGTTAAGACCCTCTCACAGAATCACGGCGAGCGATTTTTCAGCGCATTAGAGGAATATTATAGCTCATGTGAATCAAAGCGCAAGAAACGAATGTATGACGCATTATTCGGGGATAGTGCTGAAGTTGAAGAGGGTGAAACGGAACTGGAAGAGAAAGGCCGTCACAAAGTAATGGGAGGCACTTTCAAAATAAAGGGTGAAACGGCTGGCTATCTTGTTGCTATCAACTCATTTGGAAATCTGAAGAGAAACAACTTTGTAAATATTGGTATGGTTATATTTGATGAGTTTATTCCGGAAGATATAGATATCCGTCACCTAAAGATTGCCTATAAAGTGTCATCACTTATTCAAACAATAGCAAGGCGCAAGGATATTAAAATCTATATGCTTGGGAATACTGTTCGAGTTGATGACGTGTTACTTGCTAAGTTAGGAATAGCGAATATGAAAAAGGGTGATTTAAAGGTGATTAAAGACGAGTTTGGGGTATTGCTGGTGGCTCACTATGTAGACCCCAAAGACTACGCTAAATTCACCCTTGCAAGCTCGAAATCGGTGGCCGGTAGATTATCAAAGCTTTTAGGTGAAGACAATCTAGAGCGAAACGAGTTTAAAGGTGAATTGAGTGAAGACTTACTAATCCCGTCCACTCCAAAGCGAAGTCATTTATTGTTTTGTTTACATGGCCAAAACGAGAGTATTCGAATCAATGCAACAAAAGATTATTCAGAATTATATGTTTTAAACGATTATGGTGGAAATCATGAAAAGCGATATACATTTGATGAAAAGTTTGTTACCGGAGTAGTTACCTACCGCCCGGAATGGCGTGATATGTTATTAAATAGGTATATGCGCAACGAAATCAAGTTTGAATCATCGGTGATTCATATGTTGTTTAAAAATTTGTTAAAGCTTGACCCAAATAATTTTTAAAATTTTGTGTAAAATTATTTGACTTTAAAAAATTTTTGTGCTATTTTGAAAAATATAACCACCATTTACGTCAAGGAAAAGACGTTAAAACCACTTAGTCACATAATAAAAAATTTGCGATTACTATATCAAATGGTGGTTTGGTATAGTAATTTTTTAAATCACCTTCTGTAATAATTAAAAGGAAATTAGGATATGCGGGGAAAATTAAAGAAAATTGAATTAAGAGAATTTAAAACAAAAGACGGTAAAAAGACTTTTCGAAAGGTTGAGTTTACGTGTGACGTAAAAATCGACTCTAAAGGAAATATTAAAACACTAAAAGGTAGTTATAGTGAAGACTACGCACGCAAATATTTTGCATATTGTGGAGTTTTAACTAAAGACCTTGTCGGCAAAGAAGTCGAATGCATAACTGCAAAGCGTAGTTATGAGAACGACAAAGGCGAAGAAAGAACCGTTGAATTTATTCGATTTTTGAATTGTCTTGATGAATCGGGAAACGAAATCATCATGCCGAAAGATAGTGTTGAACTTGACTTTTAGCCCAAAGTCAACTTGTTAGTATTGAATTAATCATGTGACTAGGGATAGCATGACAAATAAAATTTTTGTCGTGCTTTTTTATTAAACAAAAGGGGGTTGAATTGGCCTATACACGAAAAGGTGGACGGGGTATTAAAGCTCGTTCACTACGTCAAGAATACAATTATTATTCACGTAGAGCGCAAGAGCGTGTTGCAATGCAAAATGCGTTACAAATAGTTAGGCGTGGTGGGGTTGTGAATGATTATCCCAAAATATTTACGCCACAAACATATGATGAACTATTTGAGAAAGGAATAACAAGGAAAGTAAACGGCGTGACGGTTAGGTATAGAGGGGAAGAGGCGGTCAAAATTAAAATTCAAAGCTATAAACAATATGCGAGTAAATCGGCTCTAGCTGATAGATATATAATGAATTATTGTCAAGCTATGGTGAATCGTGGTTATGGTATTGATGAAGTTGAGGCGGTCTATGGATTGTTAAAAAAATTGAGTGTAGATAGATTGACTTATTTAATTCATGAGCCAAAGCCGTATGGATTACCACCGGTTGAATACATATACGCTACGGGTCATGAGCGAGATATTGTTGACAGAGTTGAAGAAGCTATTGAACTTAGTAAAACGGGTCAAGGAATTGAAAGGATAAGAGAAACACTTGAAAAAGCTAAAAAGATTAAAAAGAATGAATTAGAAAGATTAAAAATTTTATACGGAAAGAGGTTTATGTAATGCAAAAAATTTATTATGGTGACTTTGAAACAAGTAAACTAATGGAATATGATGAAATTCAAAAGAAAAATGTAGTTAAAAAAGCTCGTGTTTACTTGTGGGTATTATTAAGAGGTGAAGAAGTTTATCACGGAGAAAGTATTACAACTTTTATTGATAAGTTAAAATCTATGAAAAAGTGTGTAATCTTTTTTCATAATTTAAAGTTTGATTTTAGCTATATGTTGCCATTTTTACTAAAGCATGATATCAAATTTAAAAATTTAGAAAAGAATGACGTAATTTATAATGCTAAATTTTTTAACATTGAACTACGTGATTCGATGAATTTTTTACCAATGGAATTAAAGAAAGTGGGGGAGAATTATTGTCATGTGCATCAAAAGACTTCTATTGATTATGACGTTAGTTATAATCATCGCCCTAATTCAGTGGAAATTCGATATTGTATCAATGATTGTCGAGTGGTCGAAGAGGGTTTGGGAAATTATTTATCCGAACTTGAGAATGTTTTAAAATCTGCCGGAGCGAATAAAAGTGCTACTAAAGTTTGGAAAAAGCTGACTAACGCCGGAATTAGCTTTGAAGCTTTTAAAGAGTTAAGTCAATATGAAGAGCTATGCCCAAAAACTACCAAAAGTGAATACGAGCTACTCCGTGAGGCGTATCGTGGGGGTTATGTGTATTCAAGACCATGTGGAATACAACGAAATATTCAAATGATTGATTGTAATTCAATGTATCCGTTCATGTATTCATCAATTGATATGCCATATGGAAAGGGGTTTAAGTGTCAGAATGAAGAAGAATTGAGCAATTATAAATTTTTTGTTATTTGCATAAGAGCAACATATGAACTAAAGCCCGGAAAGATTGCTATAATTGGTGGTGGCTTGGGTAAATTTGGGTCGATAGTGTATAAAGCTAGTAGTGGTGGTGAAGAAGAAATTCTAACACTATCAAACAAGGATTTTGAGCTTGTTAAAAAATTTTACGATATAGAATATGAGTTTGTTTGGGGTATGGGGTATGAAACGAAAAAAGAATTTTTTAAACGCTATGCTGACACATTTATAGCAATAAAGAACCGTGAGCAAGGAATTAGGCGTGCTATTGCAAAAATTTTACTCAATTCACCATATGGAAAAACGGCGGAGAATGGATTTGAAGAGATATATAAATATAGTTTAGATGAAGATGATGAAGTAGTAAAAGAATTGGTTGGATATTCACTTGAAGAAGAGCGATATCAATATCTGCCAATAGCTATTGCAATAACAAGTAGTGCAAGGTTTTATCTACTTACAACCGCCGAAGAAATTGGTTTTGAAAATATTTTATACATGGACACAGACTCGATAAAATTTTTTGATAGGCCGGTATCATTCAAGTTTGACCCTAACGAACTTGGCGCATGGAAAGATGAGGGTAAAGCTGTTTTATTTAAAACGATAGCTCCGAAGAAATACGGATATTATGACGGTAAAAAAATTTATTTCAAGTGTGCGGGTTTTAACCAAAAGACTTTGGAGCGTGATTTAAAGAACGAGAAAGAAGTGTCTTTTGATGAAGCTTTAGAATTACTAAACAAGTTTGATAAAGGATTAGAGTTATTTTGTCTTCAATCCCATTTAGTGCCGGGTGGCCGTGCTTTAGTGGATATTAAAAAAGAGATAAAATAGTATTGACTTTTTAAACTTTTTATGGTATAATAAAGTATCAAATGAATAGGATTTACTCGTCCGTGATGACGTTAAACTATTAACATTATTTTATTTTCAAAAAATTTTTCTCAGTTTTTCCCGTAGTATTTCCTATTCACTACGGGTTTTTATTTTATTAAAAGAGGTGAATGTTATGAATAAAAAGATTACTAATGTTTTACAAAAAAGTTTACAATCTGAAGTGAATGACCAACTAAAATACTTTGGCCGTGTTGGTGGCGGATTATATGATAAACTTGACAATTATGGTTGCTATCTTGATATAAATAACAAGGTGAAAAAGAAATGATTAATACTATAAAATCAGACAGGATAAAATGTCGTTGTGAGTGGTTAAAATTTTTTCGTGAACAATTGAAAAAAGATAAAACAATTAAAGGAAGATTATATGAAGAGATTTTAACCGGATTAATGTATTGTTATGATGAGGGAGCTTTTGACGAATTATATAGTTATGAATTGCAAACTTTATATATTTGGACGTTTATAGTTGGTTATAAATGTCATATGAAAAAAGATGAAATTTTGAAAAAATATAATATGGATAAATGGTTAAAAGGAGAATGAAGAATGAAATTTTTAAACGAGTATGAATTTTTTGAAAAGTTTGGTTGTGACAATATTAAAGGTGAAGATTGCAAAACAAAGCGTGTTATTTTAGTTGATAACAATGAAAATTTAGTTTTTATAGAATTTGTATCAAATGATAAAAAAGGGTTATATCTAAGTTGTAAAAGAAGATTAAATCTTAATACACTAGAACTATCATTTGAACGAAGTGATATAGATTGTTTTATAGAATATAATGATAAAGAAGAAATGAAAAACAAAATTGCAGTTTTGGAGTGCTAAAATGGAAAGATGGTATACAATAACAAATAGTGGGATATTTAATATTAGTGAGATATTGTATGTAATTAAATTATATGACAATACAATAAGGTTTATGTTCAAAAATGGAAATCATCTAGACCTTACAGTAAAAGAAGATAATGGGGTTGATGATATACTTAAGGATATAGGAACACTATTTGAAGAATAAGGGGTAATGAAATGATGAAGATAGAGATGACGATTGAAGAATACAATCTACTTCGAGATTGTATGGTTAAAGGTATTGCTTACGCGCTAGCCACGGATAACAATTCAGATTTAGGGGCTACTTATAATAGATTATTATATGATATAACGCAAAACGTAAAATATACCGATGAAATAGAAAAAGAGTGATTATTCACTCTTTTCTTTTATTTTGAAATGATATAGGAATTTTCTCTTAATTCATATGCTCCATCATATCTAACTAAAACATATAATTTATTATTAATTCTAACTGAATTATTGCCAGTAATAACTTGATAGTTAGATGAATCAATTCTAATAAAATTATATAATTGTTTTGAGAAAGCGTTATTTGAAAAGGTTACAATACAATTAACCGTGTTTCCCGTTGATGGGTCACTTGTGGTAGAATAAACATTTGTTCCATCAGAGAAAATGTTACCTGGAGAAATATCCAAAAAGTTTATATTTGAACCGAATGTGTTTGTTGATGGGTCGAATTGACGTGCGGACGTTTGATTATTACTTTCAAAATATTTTCCATCTATTTCAAAAAAGTATAAATAATCTGACGTTGAAAATGGTAGCGTTACGGGAGTAAATGTTTGATTAGTTGAATTAAATTCATATAGTTTAGATGAACCACCAATCAATGGTGCATAATAAATCTTACCACCCATATTGAATATTCTTGTTCCGTCTTGAACTGCTAAATTGCTACTATCTTCTGCATTAGTGAATGAAGTGGCCTCCCATGTGCCGGCGTTAGCGTCAACCAATCTAAATTGGCCGTTGCTTGTTTGTGTGCAATATATATTGTGTCCGTCAGTCCAAATGTTAGTGCCGTCAATATATGGACTATTCCATGTTTTAGTGTCCCATGTTCTAGTTGACTCGTTATAAACAAGTTGCGCCCCATTACTAACTGAATAGAATAAAGCTACTCCATCAGTCCAAAATTTAGACGCATTTAAATTATTCCATGTTGAAATTGCAACCGATGGTAAATCACTTGTTGGAAAAAGAGCATAAACATTTAATTGTGGCCTACCTACATATGGATATACAATATGATTTAAAGCATTTAAACCTTTTGCTCCGGTTGAACCGGTATCACCTTTATCCCCTTTTAAATTCCTAAATTCAAAAAGGAATGTGCGAGATGATGGAGTGCCGGTGGACGTTACTGATACTTGTGGCGTTCCGGTAGCATTATTAATTGTAGCGGTTGCTCCTAATATTACAGCATTTTCGCCGGGGTCACCTTTTTCACCTTTAACTTGAGCATAACAACGAGCTTTAACTTGTTTAATAGTAGTGCTACCGCTACCAACTTCTTCAATTTGAAGATTATCAAATATATAACCGGCGTTTACAAACATTACCCCATATAAATCACCAATTGGAGTGTCTTCGGGTATATCCGTTTCATATAAATTAAAGTATGAATATGTGTCAATAACGAATGTTCGTTGCGGGTCACTTATTTCGCAAGTGTATATTCCGATTTCTCCGGGGTCGCCGGTTTCACCTTTCATATCGCACAAGAAATCACCATTCACAAATTTAAATCCGGTTGTGCTATCTAACACTATTTCAAGATGATTGAATACGTGTGCGCTACCGGTAAGTAATAATCCGTTGATTTCACCTACTGGCGTATCACTTGGTATATCCGTTCTAAATAATTCAATGTGAATAGTATCACCTAAAGCGGTAGCCGTGTCTGGATAGTTTGAAGTATAAACTTGTTCGCCCGGCTCTCCTTTTAGATTTCTGAAAGCAAAATCAAATGTTCGTGCGTTTGGCGTTCCGCCCTCCGTTACTGTTACTTGTGGCGTTCCATAATCGTTTGTTATGCTAGCAGTTGCTCCAACAATTTGAGCGGGGTCGCCGGTTTCACCTTTCATTCCTCTAATTTGGCAAATTGTTTTAGCTACAACGTCATAATTAGCTCGAGCATTATCGCTTTGTGTTTCGGGATTAAATTCAACTCTTAATATATTATATAGGTAGCCACCACTAACTATATAACCGGTTGGTTGCTCACTATCTGAATCGGTTGTGTCGAAAGGCACGTCCGTTGTATCTAGTGGAAATGTGCGAATGTTACCGGGTATTTCAACGTCATAGATTGTTGTTGAATAATAAACGTTTTTTAAATACCTCTTTAACTCTTCAATATCCCGTTTGTTGACTTCAACTTGGGTTGGTAAGTCATTATAGCTTGGATTAAAAATTTCACTCATAAAATAACCTCACTTTTTATAGAACCAAACAAGGTTTGGCTGGACGTTCATGAATAAATCATCAAAGCCCATATCTTCATTTTTGTTAGCTTTAAAAAATTTGTAAATATTCATGCTAGGCGCATTGTTTAGTGCGTCTAGATAAGACCTCAAACGATTAGCCGTTTCTTTATTGAATGTTTGTTGGCTAATATAACCTAAAAATCCGTCCGTGTTTAAAGGGTTGTCTTCATTTGGATTGTTAGCGTAGTTAGATACAAAATCACGAACAAATGCAAGGTCTTCATCGGTTAGAGCATTTACCTTTCTAGCCATGTCTTGCTCACGCTTGAATTGACTGAATTTGTTATCGTAAACGTTAAGAAATTCACCCTTGAAAGCTTCCATTGTGCTATATCTAATATTACAATGGTTATAGTGTCTTAATAATATATGATAGCAATACTCGTTGAAAGCTCTGTCAATTGGATTGTTAAGATTAACCACCGTTGAATAAGTGCCTATAAACGTTTCAAAGTCTAAAAGCGTTGGAAATATTTCTTCAAAATAGAATGTATAACTACTTTCCATAATCTTCCCCCTTTGTTTCTTCAATTGCGGTTTGGCCTTTACCATTGATTTCGGTTGAATATTCTTTCATCTTATTCTCATAATCATCAGCTCGTTTCCTAACACTTATATTCCAACCAAATTTTTTGTTACATAAATCACAAAATAATTTTCTTAAATCAAAGCCCATATCAAGAATTAGGTCTTTTTCTTCTTCACCGCCGGCCAATTCACCGGTTGAAATGCGCTCTTTCTTTTCAGAGCCAAAACCTTTAGAACTTATTCCGTTCATAAAGCAACGCATAGCGTCATAGTTTTTAATAACGTTGAATAAGTCATCAGCTTGAAAATCGTTGCTATATTGCACGTCCGATATATCTAATTCACTCGTTACAATTGCAAATGGTGAATCCGAACCAAAAGCAATTTCAAGCTCACGCCTAACTATATCCGTTTGTTTTGGGTCTTTAACAACTAGCATTATCTTTTTGTTGGCTACAACAATATTAATATTTACTCTAGCTAGTGTGTCAGCTATATCACGAATTAATATCTGATTTAGGAAAAATCTGCTCGGAGCTTTTCCGGTTGCACTATATGGTATTGCGTCATAAAGCAAGACGGCTGAATATTCATCAGTTTCATCTCCAAATGCGTCCACCGGCAATTCGAAATCTTTCTTGAAATAATCATCTTTACCGGCTACCGCTTGGCCGTTATATGTGATTGGCCGAACTCCACTTGGAAATCCATATGGATTTATGCGTGGCGTTGGAACATATGGTAAGATATAACCTTTTCCACCAAATTTAAAACCGCACAACGTTCCACGAAAGTATAACATTCGCTCCAAATTCCAACTGGTTAGTCCATTTGGTAGATTTTCCCAAATGTATCGTGATACACATTGATTCATATCGTAATTAGTCCAAATGGTTATATATTGCGATTTATCCGGTGAATAAAAGCCAATAGGATTAATCTTAGCTCGTGGATTAACAAGTGCCGGAACGGGATAACCTTGATTTCTTATTTCGTTAGCTAGCGTTCTTCTTTTCCTATTATATTCTACTGTTCTACTCATTTGCTATTCTCCTTGATATACTTGATAAACTTCATTCTCATAGTTTTGACGGCTAAAATCCGGCAAATCGGTATTCCAAAAACGAATACCAAATCTAAATTTTTCAATCAGCCGTCTTTTCTCTTCATTCTGCATTGGCACACTAATATTGATTAAATCGGCCTCAACATAGTTAAATTGCGCTCTGATATTTACAAAATCACGAAGTAATCCCATGCGGTTATACTTATAACCAAACATATAGCAATAATCGTTGAAAGCTTTTTTATCATAGTCTAGAATATCATATTCTTCAATAGCTAACTTAAACGGTTGAATATCACTTGCAAAATACACATTACCATTTGAATTTTTTACTTGAACGGGTGATGAACGCATATTATCCAAATTCATAAAAGTATTTGCTATTTCACTACCCACATTGAAAGCTGATTGGCCAAAACCACCAATTTTACCCATTTCACCTAACATTGAACCGCCAATATTGAGTGCTTGTTGCAAGAAAAAGTTTTTATTGTTTGCTAGCATTTCAGAAAGCTTGTCATTTGCTACCATGAGTGAATAATCATTACTAATTACTAAACCGGTTAAATTACGCTCACAATCTTCAATATAAAGTCCATTTGCGCCTTTAATTCTTGCATATCCTTTTGTTAAGTCCGGAGTTAAAGCTTCATTATATAATATTTTAAAAGTTTTATTATTCATCTTTTGAAAATCATATGTGAAGTTTTGTGAAAAGTTTGTGATATTTACTTCAAAAAATTGATTTGATAACAATTTAGGGTTTAGATTAAAGTTATCTCTTGAACTTTCAACAATATCACTAGCACTAAACACAACTTGTTTATCAATCGTGTATTCTTGGGTTTCATATGGTTGAATTGCGTCAACGTCAATATTTACAACCAAACAACCTTGACCGTATTCGTTTCCGCCTTGAGTAAACGTTCCACCACAAACACAACTAACGTTGCCCATTTCTATTGAATGGTCTGTTATACTTCCTATAATATCAATTGATTGATATGCGGGGTAAAGCGTATAACTACCGGACGGCCACTCATAAGTCAAAAATGGTGGACGGATTGAAAATTTTCTAGCTACTACACGGCTAGCATAATCGTTTTTCTCCAAAAATTTTTCAAGTCCATAAGTTGAAATATTGATTCGATGACCACCACCCGCAAAACTCATTGTAAAGGTATCTGCGCCCCCATTGTGTTTATAAACTGGCGCACAAACACAAGCGACCGCTCCTTTAAAATAACTACCATTTGTTTGACTATCTGAAATAGGTTGCACAACCTTTTCAGTTTCATAGCTTGCCGAATGAATACCCGGCAATTTTATATTTCTGACAGTTGATAAGTCATGAGGGTCATACACTTTATACTCGTATAATGTTTGTGCTTGGCTCGTTCCTAAATAACTAGGTGATAAATAAACATATTCCCACCCGATGATATTTTCATCAATCCAATCATTTAGATTGCTTGTTTGTTTAGCGTCAATATGTATATTTAGAGGCGTTCTTTTAGTTAGTCTTTTCGGGCACTCTTTAAAATCTTCAATTTGATAAAATGGTGAATTTGGTGTGCCTAAATTGAATACAAATTTATTGTCCGTTGTTCTTAAATATCTATTTAAATGCGCACGTGTTATCATCACTTGCTGGTCGAAAAAACCTTGCTTGGATATATAATTTGTTTGAACGTCATCTAATCTTAGTGTTACCCTCATCTGCCGACCACTATCTTGACTAGGATATGCAAAATAATATCTACGGTCAACTATTCTATCATCTTCATATTTGTAAACGATTGCATAATTACACTTTAATATTTCATCAACGCTTCGATTACTTTCATCATGATACGTAATATTTGTATCAATATAATTTCCCATATTAAAATTAACAAATGGGCTAATTTTCCCATTTGCTAAATTATCAAAATATAGATTTTGTTCGTTACGATTGATAAAATAGCGTGTGTTATTCTCGTCTTCACTCCAAAACACATTGACTAATGCTATTTTATATTTTAACATAAATAACTCCTATGGTTGAATTATGTTTGCCTTGAATACTACGCCGGGAGCGTGTTCAAATACGCCGTTACCAAATGCAAAATGCAAGAATGAATTTTGATAAGTTGTGCTTGGGTCAAGTATTGATAAAGTTGCACGATAGAAATCAGCAAGTGCGAACTTCTTCTTATCACTTAACCACCCCATAACGTCTGAATTTGCTTGTGTCATTGCGTCCTCTGGTAGCAATACAAATTTATCCCCCGGAATCATTTCTCCAATCTTTTCAGAGTGGAATAGTGAGGCCATTGAATCACCTAAAAAGTTAGTCCAATATTTGTCATTCATAACAAGCTTTAAGTCATCACTACGTAATGCACTAATTACATTCTCGGTTTCTCCAGTATTTACGTCTGTATATGTTGCTACGTCAGTATATTTACTGTTTGGTATCTTCATATTATTAAGTGTCTTACGCATTACTTTTGCCATTTCGTTGGCGTTCCAAATCAAAGCTTGTGTCAAATCTGCTCCGGTTAGCCCGGTTGTGTCTAACTGGTCAACCATAATTGTTTGAGTGTTTTGCCCTGGTGTCCAACTCTGATACATATTATTTACTAAATCATATAAATAGAATTGTGCGGTGTCTTCAAGCAAGCTCATTACAAACGAGAAAAACTCATTCAATGAAGTCCCACTCAAAACACTATCACGGCTAAGAATTTCACTAATTGAAATTGGAATGTGTTTATATTTGTCAATAACAATTGTTTCTTGCGCTACATTTGGCTTTGTAATATTGAAAGCCGATGAAGTTTCAGTTGTGTCTTTAACTGGTAGTAATCCTACTTTAAACGTATAAACAATTCCTTTACCATAATCAACCTTGCCAATTCGACAACTATCAACAAGGTCATTCACTAGGTCACTTGGAGCTAGTGTATCATTGAATCTAATATCACCAATCAACGTTGTCATTGTGTCAAGCATTTTACTTGCTGGTAACGTGATTGGATTTAATACTATTGCCATTATTTACTCCTTTAATCATCAATATCAATGCAACGAGTGATATAGGCCTTGATTTCTTCACGGTCAAGCCCGTTATCTATACCCTTGCATACTTCTTTTGCAACCGCTACAACGTCACGGTTGTATTTACCGTAATCGGTCGGAATAGAGGGGTTTTTATTCTTCTTATCCAACTCGATACATTTTCGTCCTAATAACTCAAAATAGTCCACGTCTTCAAATATAGTGCCGTCTTTATGCTTTAACGGTTTAAATCCAATACGCCCCGGAACAACGTCTTTAAATAGCTTTGGATTTGCCTTTACAACGTTTGAACTCATTCTATATCATCTACAATTGATTTATAGTCACGTGGTGGAGTTACTTCTTTTCCGTTGTTTAAAAATGCCTTTTGGGCTTCGTCCTTTTCAAATTCTGCTCTAGCTAGTTGTGTCTTTAATTGTTCATTCTCTAGTTTTAGTTTTTCTAACTCTGGGTTAGTTTCAATTTGTGGTGTTTGCTCTACTTGTGGTTGCTCATTTACTTGTTCGGTTACTTGTTCATTAATTGTTTCTTTTACTTGTTCGTCTGCCATTTGTCTTACTCCTTTTTAAAATGGTTTGGTGTTACCTAAATTCTGCGGTGCATTAGGTTGAATGGGTTGTGGTTGTATTTGCTTTTTATGTGGGGTTGATAGTATTTGTTCAATATGGTCTTTAATTGCGTCAATACTAAGTTTGACGTGCTTTTCTATGCACTCCATTTGAACTTTGGCTATCACATATTCAAGCTTTGCACTACCTTTACCACTGCCAAACAATCGCTCCGCCTCTTCAACATACTTAGCTAGTGCGGTCAATACTTCCATAAGACGCTCTTTTGCCTTGTCTTTACGGTCTAACGCATAGCAACCAACTACTATTACACCTATGGTTATAATGCCCACCACTATGCTCGCAATGTTAAACGCTGTCATGACTACCTCCATTTAGATTGGCCTATGATTTAGGTCTGGACTAAGTGTAACATAGAGTGAGGCCAAAAGTCAAACGAATGAGGCCAAAAAGTGTTCAAAATCAACGCACTTTTTCTTTTTTTTCCACTTTTGCCGATAGGTATCGCATTTGCGGGAATTGAAGTTGCGCTTACCCCTCATTCCATTCTC
>Ga0310697_10004698_pt1 | contig 13409 bp, 14 predicted proteins | sample 172DNAGHGlowgp2_FD_203883 | JGI IMG/M metagenome (GOLD analysis project Ga0310697, IMG submission 203883) | Sheep rumen microbial communities from Palmerston North, Manawatu-Wanganui, New Zealand - 1728 DNA GHGlow gp2 (v2) (version 2) | ecosystem: Host-associated > Mammals > Digestive system >...
ACGCCGCTTTCCCTTGCACACCGGATCTGCTCGAGCGATTCCTCGAGGTTCTTGCTGCCGTGATCGAGTCCCGGAAGAATATGCGCATGGAAATCGATCTCCCTGGAAGCCTGTTTCTTTGAAGGCTTCCTTCTGTCGTCCGATTCGGTTTTCGGGTCGTAATCCGGCGTATGGCCGTAGCGGTAGCCGTATCCGTATCCGGATTTATAGCCGTATTTATAACTGTATTTATAGCCGTACTTGTACCCGTACTTATAACCGTATTTCCCGCCCTGCTTGAGGTTCAGGTCGTTGATGACGATGCCGCAGATCCGGCTGCCGGCGCTCTGCAGCGTGCTCTCCGCCTCTGCAAGATCCCTCTGCTTGGTCTTTGCGGAACGAATGACCAGAACCATGCCGTCGACCACGCGCGAAACGATCTGCGCATCCGCGACCTCATTGATCGGAGGCGTGTCGATGATGATGTAGTTGTACTGTCTGCGGAAGCGTTCGATCGCATTCTGGAACGCGGCGGACGCCAGCATCTCCGACGGGTTCGGCGGAATCTTGCCGCAGGCGATGATCGAAAGCGGCAGACCCTCCACGCCGTAAACGTCACAGACATCGACCTTCGCGATCAGATCGCTCAACCCGTTCTTGGTATGGATATGCCAAAGACGCGCAATATTCGGCTTGCGCATGTCGCAGTCGATGAGAAGCGTTTTTTTGCCGAGCATGGCGAACGAGACCGCGATATTCGACGCTGTCAGACTCTTGCCCTCGGAGGGATTCGCGCTTGTCACGCCGAACACCTTGCAGCCGCGGTCATCCATAGACGCCACGCTGTACATCAGGTTCGTACGAAGCTGAACGTACGCTTCACGAATGGCGAATGCGCTGGTATCGGTCAGGATCTTCTTCCGGTTTTCCCGGATCTGTGCGCGTTCTTCCTGTTTGCGGTCCTTTGCGGAGCGCTTGAATGTGATCTTCTTACTCATTGGCGATTTCCTCCCGGAGCGCGACCTCCCATTGCGTCGTTTCTTCATTGCCGACAACGATCATCGGGACTGTTCCGATCACCGGGCAGCGGCTGACCTTCTGCACCTCCTCCGAGGTGTAGATCGTCGTATCGAGGTACGCCCGCAGCAGGAAATACACTGCCGCCAGCACAAAGCCGGCTGCAAAGCCGATCACGATATTTCTGGACAGATTCGGACTGGACGGTCCTTTCGGGACGGTCGCATAGTCCACGATCTCCACGCCGCCGGCCTTGGTGATGCGGACGATCTGCTCCGGAACGTATTTTGCAAACGTATTGGCAATGTCTGCGGAAAGCTTCGGATCGCGGGTCGTAATGCTCACGCGGATCAGCTTCGTTCCGTCCGGAACGGATACGGACGTCATACCGGACAGTGTCCCGGACTGAATATTCCATGCCGCATATTCCGGGTGCTCCTCATTGAATCGGGTTGCGACGACGTCCAGAACGGAATTGCTCTTGACGATGACCTGATAGGTTTTGATCAGGTTATCGGCGGCAACCAGTTCGCTGCTTGTGATCGAACCCGTCTGGTTTTGCTCCGCGGTCGTAAAGACGTACATGGAAGCGGACGCCGTGTATTTCTTCTTGATCAGAAAATGCGTAACCAAACCGACAGCGGTCGCGACGAGGATCCCCGCAAGCAAAATATAGATCCATTTTGAAATCAAAATCTGAAAAACATCCCCGAGATTGATTTCGACTTCGTTTTTGTCCCTTCTCACCTGTTCCAAAGCTGTTTGTCCTTTCTTTCAATAATACGGAGACCGGTGCGCCGCATCTGTACGAACGCTCCTTCCGCTGTGCTGTTTTTCGCATATAACAATGCATTATGACCAAAATATGCGTCATTGTGCATATTGCGCACATAGTATCGCATAATATTAGACAGTAGCATTATACATGAATCCTGCTGTTTCGTCAATATATCCATAAAGAATGCCGAACCGGCAGATTTCGCCTGTCCGCTGCGTCCGTGCGGTGATCCGCCTGCGGTGCGATCCTTTTCCTTTATCTGCCTCTATCATACGATATTATCGTAATTTCGTCAATTCATTCGACAGCATTCGGCATAATAGAACAACAAAAACCGGCAGCGCAGTCTGCCGGTCATCCTTGGGGATCTGATGGCTCCCGGATCATGCATCCGTTCGTTCCGACGCCTGATGCAGTTTTTCAAGATCCGCATTGCCTTCGATGTATTCGATCGTGCACCAGATATTCCGGAACATCGCGTCGTCATCGCCGAGCGCGATCTGCACCAGCTTTCGGCTTTTATTGACCTGCAGGACCTTTGCTTCCATGCCGACAAGCGGTCCGCCGACAAATGCGATCTTCGTGCCGATCTTGACGACCTGCGACACGTCGATCATGCCCTCATACTGTTTGAGCCATTTGACAAACTCCAGATCGTCGCCGTGCAGCGCGCAGCTGCCGTCCTCGTAGCGCAGGATCTTCAGTACGCCGGAGCAGCGGCGAATGGTCTCCCAGTCCGGTTCTTCATCCGCGTCAAAAAAAACATAGCCCGGAAGCAGCCGCGCTTTTGTTCTTTTAAGCCCGCCCGCATCCGGCTTGTTCCGCACCGCAAGCGGAGAAAACGCCGCGTATCCGCCGTGTGTGAGAAGGGTGATGACGAGTCCCTCCTGTCCGCTTTTGCAGAACAGGCAATAGCTTTCCATCGGTTTCTCCCCTTTCCCCTGCAAATCATTTTTTGGCGTCCTCATTATAGAGACCGCAGCATTCGTTGTCAAGGACGCCGTGCCTTTTTTTCTCTTGATACATCGGGCAATCTGCTATATAATAAAAAGAAATCAAACGTCTGCAGCTGCAGAGAAAGGAAGCGCATATGATCCTTGTCAAAAAGATCCGGATCCCGGAGCTGCCGACAGAAAAGCCGCGTCGGCTGTATCTCTGTCTGCCGAACGGCTATGAAAAAAGCGAGCGGCGCTATCCGGTCGTCTACATGTTCGACGGGCACAATGTGTTTTACGACCGTCACGCGACCTACGGCAAAAGCTGGGGCATGCGGGAATATCTGAAAAAGTCAAAGCTGCCGGTCATCATCGTCGCGGTCGAATGCAATCCGGAGGGCTTCCGGAGACTGTCCGAATACAGTCCGTGGGATTTTTCCGCGCCGCGCCCGGTCGGGCATATCGAAGGGCTCGGCAAGGTCACGATGGATTGGTTCACGAACGTCCTGAAGCCGGAAATCGACGCACAATACCGGACGCTGCCAGACCGCGGACATACGATGATCGCAGGCAGCTCTATGGGCGGGCTGATGTCGCTGTATGCCGCCGTCGAATACAACCATGTGTTTTCCCGTGCGGCGGCGCTCTCGCCGAGTCTTTGGGTCTCACCGTCGAAGCTCAAGGCGCTGATCCGCTCGCATCCGCTCGCCGATCCCACGCGCATCTGGCTCGACATGGGGACCGGCGAGATCGACCCGAAACGCCGCGCGCTTTCCGGCATGTTCGAGACGGCAAAGGAGCTTGCCAACGCCGGTGCGGACGTTTCCGCAAACGTCATCCCCGGCGCGGTGCACAACGAGGCGGCGTGGGAAAAACGCATTCCCGATTTTATGAAATACCTCATTGGAGATATGGTGAACGTATGAACCCGCTTGAACCGTTTGAACGCGATTACCGGATCGCGTATTCCGACACCGATATGCAGCGAAGGCTGCGCCTCTCGCGGCTGTTTACGCTTCTGCAGGAGGCTGCGACCGATCACGCGGCGCTGCTCGGCGCCGGTCGCGACAAAACGCTGGACCGCGGGATCCTCTGGATCGTGACGCTGCAGCAGGCGAACGTGATCCGCATGCCGGTCTACGACGAACCTGTGCGGATCGTCACCTGGCCCGGCAAGCCGAAGCATGTTCTGTTCCCGCGTTATTACCGCATCGTCGACGAATACGGAAATGCGCTGATCGAAGCAAGCTCCCTGTGGGCGCTGATGGACGCAGATACACGAAAAGCCGTGTTCCCCGAACAATGCGGGATCGCCGTTCCCGGCATGCAGACGGGGCTTGAGACTGCGCTGCCGCGTCCGCCGCAGGCGCCGCAGACGGAACAAACCGCCGTATTCACCGTACCGTACAGCTACATCGATCAGAACGGGCATATGAACAATACCCGCTATTTCGATCTTGCCGAGGACAATATGCCGGACGCGCTGCGCATGCGAACGCTTCGCGAGGTCAAGACCGAGTATTCGCGCGAGGCGCGGCTCGACGACGCGATCACGCTGAAAAGCGAGCTTGTCGGCGATACGTTCCTGCTTGCCGGCGAAAGCGAGGGGCAAAAGCTGTTTAAGCTCTCACTTGCCTATGCGCCGGATGAACCGTAAAAAAGGAGGTCCCCTATGCAGCTTCGGAATATGACCCTGTACTCGATCTTTGTCCGCAACTTCGGCGGCACGTTCAAAGCGGTCGAAGCGGATCTTCCGCGCATTCGCGATCTCGGCGTCGACGCGATCTGGCTTCTGCCGATCCATCCGGTCGGAACCGAAAAGCGTAAGGGCTCGCTCGGCTCGCCGTACGCGATCAAGGACTACCGCGCCGTCAATCCGGAGTTCGGTACGATGGACGATTTTACGCATCTGTGCGAAACCGCGCACGCGCTCGGACTGAAGGTGATGATCGACGTCGTCTATCATCACACCTCGCCGGACTCCGTTCTTCGGAAAGCACATCCGGAATACTTCTATCGGAAGCCCGACGGCACGTTCGGCAACCACGTCGGCGACTGGAGCGACGTCATCGACCTCGATTTTGACAACCGCGCGCTGTGGGATGAGCTCATTGACACGCTGTGCTTCTGGGCGCGGTACGTCGACGGCTTCCGCTGCGACGTCGCGCCGCTCATTCCGCTGGGTTTCTGGCTGGAAGCGAGAAAACGCGTCGAAGCGGTCCGTCCGGGCTGCATCTGGCTTGCTGAATCGGTGGAGCACGGATTCATCCGGTATCTGCGTTCCGAAGGGCTCGTCGCCCTGTCCGATTCCGAGCTGTATCAGGCGTTCGATATCTGTTACGATTACGACATTTACGAAGACTATATCGCGTATGCCGAGGGAAAGATCCCGCTGTCCGCTTATGTCAAGGCGATCGAGCGGCAGGAAAGCACCTATCCCGCTGACTATGTGAAGCTCCGCTGCACCGAAAACCACGACCGTCCGCGCACGGCGGCGCTGTTCCCGGATCCGGTCGTACGCGAAAACCGGCTCGCGTGGAATTTCTTCCAGAAGGGTCTTGCGCTGCTCTACTGCGGGCAGGAATGGGCGGCGGTCCGTACCCCGTCGCTGTTCGATCCGGATCCGGTCCCGCGCGACGGCGAACCGATGCACGAAGCGCTTCTCAAAAAGCTGATCGCCATGAAAAAGGATCCGCTGTTTTCGGACGGCGTCTATACGCTTGAAGCGCGGGAAAACGACGTGATCGTTTCGACGCGGACGCTCGGCGATCGCAAAGCGATCGGCGTGTTCAGCATGCACGGGAAAGCTGCTCCGGTCGCGGTCCCGCTTGCGGACGGCACGTATGCCGATCTGCTGTCCGGCGCGGCATATGCCGTGCAAAGCGGCGCCGTCATGTCCGAAGGCAGACCGCTCGTTTTTTTGATCGGCTGAACGAGAATTATCTTCCGAAACCCATTGCGGAAGGGTAAGAAATCAGGTATAATTATGTATTGGGTATGAAAACGGCGGAACGACCCGCCGGAAAAGAATAAACAGGAGGAAGCTATGGAAAACCAAGAGAAAAAAGCGATCGAAGCGTTTGCTCTCAAAATCCGCATGGCGGCGCTCGAAGCGATCCACTCCATCGGCTCCGGTCATGTCGGAGGCGTCATGAGCATATCCGACGCGCTGGCGGTGCTGTACGGACGTGAGATGCATGTGAAACCCGAAGATCCGAAATGGCCGGATCGCGACTATCTCGTCATGTCGAAAGGACATGCGGGGCCTGCCGTGTATGCGACCCTCGCGCTTTTGGGCTTCTTCCCGTATGAGGAGCTGAAAACGCTGAACCGCGGGGGCACACGGCTTCCGAGCCACTGCGACCGCAACAAGACGCCCGGCGTGGATATGACGACCGGATCCCTTGGACAGGGCACGTCGCAGGCGGCGGGTCTTGCGCTCGGCAACAAGCTCAAGGGACGCAAGAACCGCGTCTTTCTGATCGTCGGCGACGGCGAGATGCAGGAAGGTCAGTGCTGGGAATCCTTCCTGTTCGCAAGCGCGAAAAAGCTCGGCAATCTTGTCGTGCTGATCGACTGGAACAAGCGTCAGCTGGACGGCTACCTCGACGAGGTCCTGCCGATGGGCGATTTCGTCGCCAAGATGGAAGCGTTCGGCTTCGACACCGTCAAGGTCGACGGCGGCGACGCGGAAGCGATCGCAGCGGCGCTCGAACGCACGAGAAACGGCGGAGAAAAACCGTATGCGATCGTGCTCGACTCGATCAAGGGTCACGGCGTAACGGAGGTCGAAAATACCGCGATGAACCACAGCATGCCGGTCACCGACGAGCGGTTTGCGAACTGGACCGCAGAGCTCAAAGCAAAGCTCGATGCATTGGAGGGCTGAGAAATGACGAAGGTTGTTTATAACGGAGAAATGGATCCCCGTCTCTGCAAGGACGTGATCGGCGCAACGGTCGCAGATCTTTGCGAACACGATCCCGACGTGATCTTTCTGGACGCCGACCTGATGAGCTGCTCGGGCACGCTGAAGTGGTCGAAAACGCACGGCGAACGCGCGATCGACTGCGGCATCGCCGAGTCGAACATGGCAGGCGTCGCGGCGGGTCTTGCCGTGGCAGGCTTCAAGCCGATCATCCACAGCTTCGGCACGTTTGCGTCGCGCCGCATCTACGATCAGATCTTCCTGTCCGGCGGCTACGCAAAGAACGACATTACCGTGATCGGAACCGACCCGGGCGTCACAGCCGCCATGAACGGCGGCACGCACATGCCGTTCGAGGACGTTGCGCTTTACAACGCGCTTCCCGGCGCGACCGTGATCGACGCGTCCGACCCGACGTGTCTTGAAAGCGTCCTCCGCCAATGCGTGAACCGCCCCGGGATCAAGTACATCCGCGTGGGCAGAAAGCAGTACGCAAAGGTCTATGAGGAAGGCAGCGAGCTTCCGATCGGTAAGGCGGTCACGCTCAAAGAAGGCAAGGACGTCGTGATCTTTGCCGCCGGTATCCTGGTGCACGAAGCCATGAAAGCCGCCGCCTCTCTCGAAGCGCAGGGCGTATCCTGCGCGGTCGTCGACTGCTTTACGATCAAACCGATCGACGCGGACGCGGTCGAAGCATGGGCGAAAAAGTGCGGCGCGGTCGTCGTTGCGGAGAACGGTAACCGCCACGGCGGTCTTTACAGCATGATCCTGGAAGTGCTCGCAGAGCGCTGCCCCGTCCCCGCCCAATGCGTTGCCGTCGAGGACGAGTTCGGCGAGGTCGGCACACAGGGATATCTGCAGGAACGTTTCGGCCTGACCGCCGCGCACATCGAGACGCAGGTCAAAGCCGTGCTCGCAAGAAAGTAATCAATTCAAAGGAGTACATTTATGGATTACGCAAAAGAATCGCTCCGTCTGCACGGAGAATGGAAGGGCAAGATCGAAGTCATCGCAACGGTGCCCGTGGCGACCAAAGAGGACCTGAGCCTTGCATATACCCCGGGCGTGGCGCAGCCGTGCCTGGAGATCCAGAAGGATATCAATAAGAGCTATGAGCTCACCCGCCGCCACAATCTCTGCGCGGTCATCACCGACGGCAGCGCGGTGCTGGGCCTCGGCGACATCGGTCCCGAAGCCGGCATGCCGGTCATGGAGGGCAAGTGCGTGCTCTTTAAGTCGTTCGGCAACGTCGACGCGTTCCCGCTGTGCATCAAAACGCACGACGTCGACGAGTTCGTCAACGCGGTGTATCTGCTCTCCGGCAGCTTCGGCGGCATCAACCTCGAAGACATCTCGGCGCCCCGCTGCTTTGAGATCGAACGCAAGCTCAAGGAAAAGTGCGACATCCCGATCTTCCACGACGATCAGCACGGCACCGCGGTCATCACGCTCGCGGGTCTCACGAACGCGCTGAAGGTCGTCGGCAAGAAGAAGGAAGACGTCAAGGTCGTGACAAGCGGCGCAGGCGCGGCGGCGGTCTCGATCGTGAAGCTGCTCCTTTCCGCGGGCTTTAAAAACGTCACCATGTGCGACCGCAAAGGCGCGATCTACAAGGGCAGAGACGGTCTGAACTGGATCAAGGAGGAGATGGCGGAGGTCACGAACCTTGAGCATAAGGCGGGCAGCCTTGCGGACATGCTCGTCGGCGCGGACGTGTTCATCGGCGTTTCGGCGCCCGGCACGGTCACGACCGAGATGGTAAAGACCATGAACCGCGACGCGATCGTCTTTGCCTGCGCGAATCCGACGCCGGAGATCTTCCCGGACGATGCGAAAGCGGGCGGCGCAAAGGTCATCGCAACGGGCAGAAGCGACTATCCGAACCAGATCAACAACGTTCTGGCGTTCCCGGGCATCTTCCGCGGCACGTTCGACGTCCGCGCAAGCGACATCAACGAGGAGATGAAGATGGCAGCGGCAAAAGCGCTCGCGGATCTCATCTCCCCCGAGGAGCTTTCCCCGGACTACATCATTCCGAAAGCCTTTGACCCGCGCGTAGGCAAGGCGGTCGCGGCTGCGGTCGCAGAAGCGGCAAGACGCAGCGGCGTAGCAAGGATCTGAACCCCAAAAATGCATAAGCGGGCGTTTTGCCCGCTTTTTTTGTTTTGACCTCATGTGTGTATCCTGTGGAAATTGTGTAAATTGTGGAATGTGTTATCAAATACAGATAGATTCATTGATCCTTATGCCGTAAAACCACAAAAAACACAAATTCCACAAAAAACACGCACACACCATCTGTTTCATATCTTCAGCGTCAGGTTCTCCCCCGTGATCCCGACAAAGGCGCCCTTGCCTGCCTGCGGGGAATCCGGATGGCACAGAAGCCATTTGTTCTGCATCCATAAAAGTCCCGCTTCGCCCGGCGCAGACGTGTCGATATGATCGAGCGGCGCGTTCGTGCCGCGTTCGAGCACGACGAGGCAGTTGAAACCGGTCTCCGCGATCCGGCACGGCGCGAAGTGCAGCACGCGCGGATGGATCTCGACCAGCGTTTCGGGCGGGAGGTAAAAGCCCCTGACGTCCTTTGCGTCGAGCGTGCGGTCGCGGATATCCTCCGGCAGCGCAAGCAGCAGTACAAGTCCCGTCGTCGAATAGTTGACCTCGCTGCACTTATGGTACTCCTCGGCGTTCAGCTGATACCCTCTGCCGTTACAGAAGCCCGCCTGGACCGGCATGCCGCCGAACACGGTCTTTCCCACCGTTCCGATCGCGTCAAGCGCTTCGAGCGCGGGATCGCTCGCCACATAGCGGTTGCCGCTTTCCGGGATGCCGGTATGTTCCATGGCGTCGGAAAGCGCCGCTTTGTCCGCGCAGGGCAGAACCCGCCCGTACGGTGCGAACGCCGGATCGGTCACCGCAAAAAGCTTCAGGTCCGGATTCTTGATCCGAAGCGCATCGAGTGTTTTCATTCCGTGATCCCTCCGTCCCGATAAAACTGTATGATGTATAGAAGTCCCGCCGCCTTCGTTTCAAGCTGTCCGTTGAAGCGGCTCTTTTCCATCGGCACCGCATGCGCCGCGTCCACGCCGACGTCCATCTCGGCAAGCAGACGCGACAGGAAGTACGGATGCTCGAAGATCTCGCCGTACAGCACGATCTTGCCGGGATCCATCAGATAAACGACGCTTTTCAGCGCGTCCGAAAGCGTTTCCGCAGCGCGGTCCGCGATCTTCATCGCGCCTGCGTCGCCGCCGCGCGCCGCATCCAGCACAAGCGCGGTCGTGACCGCGTCGCGGCTGCCGTCCGCAAGCTGCCATAAAAGCGGCGTTTCGGTTTCGGAGAGGAGCGCCTGCGCATCCTCGCGGATCGCCGCGGGGGACGCGATCGTTTCGAGGCAGCCCGATTTTCCGCAGTGACACGGCTTGCCGCCGCGCCGGATCACCGGGATATGCCCGATCTCGGCGCACTGCTTCCTGTCGCCCTCCATAATCCCTTCACCAGCAAAGAATGCAGCGCCGATGCCCGAACCGCACCGCAGAAAAAAGATGCTCTCCGGCTTTTCGTCCCGGGACAGGAATACCTCTGCCGCAAGCAGCGCGCGGACGTTGTTTGAAAGCACCGCGGGATAGCCCGTATGCGTCTCGAAGCTGTCGCAGATCGGAAAGTCCTCTGTGTCCAGCGCGTCAAAGCTTGATTTGACGGTCCTGCCGTCCGCGCCGATCACGCCGCGGACCGCAATGCCGATCCCGATCGGATTACCGAAGCTGCTTTGACACTTTCGGATCTGTTCCGTCAGATGATCGCAGAGCATCTGCACCGTCTGTTCCGCAGGCGCGCGGATCGGCAGCGGAACCGTTTCAAAGAACAGCACGGTCCCGTCCGCCCGCACGGCGGACACGCTTGCCTTTCCGAGCCCGATCGAAACGCCGAGCGCCGACATCCGATCATCCGCAAGCCGCAGCATGATCTCGCGCCGACCTGCGCCGCTTGCAGCAAGCGGTCCTTCCTCACGGATCAGCCCTTCTCCGATCAGTTCGGAAACGATCTTCGTCATCGCAGCAGGGGTCAGCCCGAGCGATGCGGCAAGACGCTTCCTGGAAAGTCCGCCGTATCGGTGCAGCAAGAGGAGCACCGCAGCGCGGTTCTGCCGTTTCAGCCCGATCATGTTGTCGCCTTCCGCTCGCATTTACGCTTCCTCCCGTTTCGGTTGTTTGTTCTCCGGATGCAGCTTGCTGCGCAGCAAGATGACCGTTGCGCCGAGAAGCACCACGCCGATCCCGACGAGCTTCCATACCGTCGGTTCCTCGTTCAGGAACAGAACGCCGACGATGCAGCTCAGTACCGGCATCAAAAGAAGCCAGAGCTTGACGATCCAGACCTCGTGCCGTCTGAGGTTCCGGTAGTAGAAAAAGTAGATCCCGGTCTGCGCAAGTCCGCCGAGCGCGACAAGCCACCAGAAGCCCGGCGTCTCGGACGGTTTCAGCGCCGCAAGGTCCCCGCGTGAGAACGCGAAAGCAGCGAACAGCAGCAGCACGACGAAGTTGTTGTAGTACGAGATCGTGTCCGCCTTCTGCCCGTGCCTGTCCTGCGCCGCCTTGATGATGAACGCGTTCGCGGTCACGCATGCCGCGCTCGCGATGAAAAACAGGTCCGTCGGACGGAAGGAAATCTCGCGAAAATCCAGTCCGAGCACCAGCAGCACGCCAGCAAGCATCAGGATGCTGCCGATCCAGTCGGTCGCATAGAGGCGTTTTTTATAGATCGCGACGGTCAGAAGATTCACCATCAGCACGTCCGTTTTCAGAAGCGCCGTGCCGGTGCCGAGCGAGCCGCCGTTCGCGTAGCCGAGGTTGGCAAAGAGATCGAGCAGAAACCCGAACACGCCGATGATGATCAGGATCACGGTCGCCTTGCCCTGTCGGAACAATTCTTTGAAGCCGCCGGTCGCCGCAAGCTGCACGGTCAGAAAGACGAGCGCCGCCGCCCGCAGCAGAAAGCCCGCCGCGTACGGGGATCCCGTCCGGTCCACCATGTATTTGCTGACCGCGTAGTAGATCGTCCACGCGATCACCATGCCGGCGATCATGCCGACGTCTCTGCATCGTCCCTTCATTGCAATGCTTCAAACATTCTCCTGAGCGCGGCTTCGTCCATCGGAACGGGATTGTTTCCCATCAGCGGATGCTTTGCCGCGTCGCGCGCGAGCTTCATAAGATCGACGTCGCCGAGATCGGAAAGCGTCGTTTTAAGTCCCGCAAGCTTTTTCAGCGTCCTGATCCGATCCGCCAGCTCGTCCGTGCCGGACAGTCCGACCCTATGGCAGAGCGTTTCAAGCCGCTCGTCTGCGTTGATGCGCACAAAGCTGTCGAGCGTGAACGCGCATGCTTCGCCGTGCGGCAGGTGATAATCCTCCGAAAGCGGATAGCTGCAGGCATGGCTGCCCGCAGTCTTCGGGAGCGCAAAGCTCAGACCGCCCAAAAGCGCCGCAAGCGACATCTTCTCACGCGCACGGAGATTCGTTCCGTCGCGATACGCCGTTTCGAGGTTTTCGAGCACAAGGCGGACTGCTTCGATCGCGGTAAGGTCGGAGATCGGCTGATGATTTTTGCTCCAGTACCCCTCCAGCGCATGCGCCATGGCGTCAAGCCCGGTGTTCATCGTCGTGCGCGGCGGCACGGTGACCGTAAGCGCCGGATCGACGATCGCAAGCGTCGGCATAAAGACCGGATTGTTGATCGTCTTTTTCTCTTTCCCGTGGCTGATGACCGAGACCTGCGTGACCTCGCTGCCGGTGCCGGCGGTCGTCGGGACCGCGATCATGGGATAGCGCGTTTTCGGGAACGGTGCTTCGCCCTTGAAGCAAGCAAGCGCGTCGGCGTTTTCCCGCGCGATCGCCGCCGTGAACTTTGCGGTGTCCATGGTGCTGCCGCCGCCGATGCCGACGATGGCGTCGACGCCGTTTTCACGCGCAAGCGCCGTCGCGGCGATGACGCCGGATAGCTTTGGGTTTTCCTCCACGTCCGAAAAGACCGCCGCGATCTCCGGGATCTCCTTCTGCATTGCTTCGACCCCGGTCCTCATAAACCGGTCGCACACGACGAGACAGCGCGCTGCGCCGAGCGATCTGATCTCCTCGCCGAGCGCGTTCACGCTGCCGACGCCGAACCGGATCGCAACCGGCTGCCGGTACAAAAACTCAAGCGCCATAGATCCCGTCCTCGATCTTTTTGACCTCGGCGGAGAACTTGTGCATGTTCACCGCGCGCCAGTCCTCGAGTCCCTCGCACCATTCGGTATTGAGGAACGCTTTGACCATCTCGATCGCCATCTCGGGACCGACGATCCAGCCGCCCATGCACAGCACGTTTGCATTGTTGATCGCGCGCGCCATCCTGGCGGAATAGACGCCCTCGCACGCGACGGCGTGGACGCCCTTGAACTTATTGGACACGACGCACATGCCTGCGCCGGTGCCGCAGATCAGGACCGCCTTTTCATAGGTTCCGTTCTGCACGAGCGGCGCGATGTCGCTTGCCACGCGGTAGTAGGGATGTACTTCATTGAGGTCCGTGGTGCCGAGGTCGTCGAATGCAATGTTCGCCTCGGTAAGATACGCCTTGATCGCTTCCTTTACGGCAAAGCCGGATTTATCGCTTCCGATTGCAAGTTTCATAAACTGTTCCTCCTGTATTATTTGAGCGTGACCGCTTCCTTCGCGGTCCTGATGATGTTTTCTTTTGTGAGCCCGATCGCCTCGCGAAGATACGGG
>Ga0310697_10004699_pt1 | contig 13408 bp, 9 predicted proteins | sample 172DNAGHGlowgp2_FD_203883 | JGI IMG/M metagenome (GOLD analysis project Ga0310697, IMG submission 203883) | Sheep rumen microbial communities from Palmerston North, Manawatu-Wanganui, New Zealand - 1728 DNA GHGlow gp2 (v2) (version 2) | ecosystem: Host-associated > Mammals > Digestive system >...
ATTTTCGCGGCAATCTGCGCGAAATGGCCGTAATCGGCGGACACCGACGCGATCTGTCCGTCCACCTCCGTGACAATCCATTCGGTAACCATAAACGTTGTTTTCTACAAAGATAAGAAAATCAACGTTATTCGCTACTTGCGTTTCGCGAGAAGTTGTCCGGCACCCCAGCAGAGGGCGGCGACGGCCATGCCGTTCAGGGAGGCGAAGCCCCAGTGGACGAGGTTGGCGACCACGGCGCCGGCAATGACGCCGATGACCGCGCTCCAGTCCACGACCGTCTCCCTCACCTTCTTCCCGCGGTGGGTGAAGTAGTGGAGGATGAGGATGATGCCCACGGGCGGCAGGGTGCAGTTCAGCACGTTCAGCCAGTTGCAGAAGTTCCAGTACAGCCACACGGCCGCGACCGTGCCGATAAAGCCGGAGATGAGGACCATCGTCTTTTTCGAGAGGCCGAAGATGTTGGAAAGGCCAAGCCCGGCGGAGTAGAGGGCGTTGTCGTTGGTGGTCCAGATATTGAGGCCCAGCACCAGGACGGCGAGGTAGAAGAGGTTCAGGTTGAGCATGACCTCGAAGATGTCGTTGCCGCCCACATAGATGCTGGAAACCGCGCCGAACAGGAACATCAGGCTGTTGCCGATGAAGAAGGCGAAGACCGTCGTCCAGAGGCCTACGCGCGCGTTCTTGGCGAACCGCGTGAAATTGGGTGTTGCCGTGCCGCCGGAGACGAAACTGCCCACGACGAGACCGGCACCGGCGATGATGCCCAGGTCCTTCGTTCCCTTGGCGAACTGCTCCACCAGTCCGGCATCCCCGCGCTGGATGGCCATGATCATCGCAACGGTACCCAGGATGGCGACCGCCGGGACGGCGATGTAGCTGATGATCGTGAGGCTCTTGATGCCGAAATAGGCGCTGGCGGTCATCAGGATGCCGGCGATGGCGACGAGCAGGTAACCCTGCCAGGGCATGTGGTCCGGCGTCACCTCCAGGCCCATCAGCTCCTTGGCCACCGGAATGGCGAACATGGCGAGACCCACGCCGAACCAGCCGATCTGCGTGAAGGAAATCATCGCGCTGGGCAGCCAGCTGCCCTTGGTGCCGAAGCTCCGGCGGGCCAGCATGTCCAGCGACAGGCCGCTTTCCGCGCCGATCCAGCCCAGGGCGCCCGTGTAGGCGGCAAGGATGAGGCCGCCCAGGAGGAGAGCCCAGACGAACCCCCACCAGTCCAGCCCGGCGGCGAGCTGCTGGCCCACCCACATGCTGGCGGAGAAGAAGGTGAAGCCCAGCATCACCATGAACATGCTCAGGTTGCTCTTGCGTCCGGCGGCATCCACCGGTGACGCCGTGTAATCGACGTCGATCTTCGGCTTGTTACTCATATTGCTTCAGGATTGTGTTGATGGCATTGATGCGTTGCAGGGCGATGGTTTCGAGCGACAAGGCATCGGCCTGTTCCAGGAACCGCCGCTCCGTTTCCCATAACGGCTTCAGATCCGGAATGTCCCGGAAATGATTGACGGTAAGCCACTCCTCGTACGATGTTCCGCGCGGGTATCCCAGCTTTTCCTCCACCAGGGCCAGCGGGTCTATCCGGTCGGCCCGTCCCCAGATGCCCTCCCAGTATTCCAGCGCTTCGTGGAAGTGGACCGGAATCTCGTAGCGCCGCGCGCCGCCGTCGTAGATGATGCATTTCTCCAGCAGCGAGTACGGATGCTCCAGCACATAGCGGCGGAAATCCGGCGAAACCGCCCCGCCTTGCCAGCCGAAGTCGATGTCCGGGACATTGATTCCCGAGGCGCCGCGGTTCTCATAGACCGTAAAGACCCCCTCATAGAAGAAGCACTCGAAGCCCTCGAAGTCGGGGAAGACCTTCCTGATTTCCAGCGTCTTCTCCTCCATCAGGTCGATGGCGCGGGTGCCGCCGACGGTGAAGAACACGATCTTCCGGATGCTGCCGCCCCGGCGGCGGAAACGGTCCACCACCTGGTCCAGGCACAGCCGGAGGGTATCTCCCGTCGCGATGATATCGCCGATGACAAGGGTCCGTCCGTGGGTGACACGCAGTTTCTCGTATTTGATGTCAAGCCCTGTAATGACCTGGTTCTCAATGATTCTCTCGCAGGAAACAAAGTGGATGTCCCGCACGCGGATGTTGCATTGGAAGCAGGCCTCCTCCACGGGATAGTTCAGCCCGCCGCGGAGGATGGTGAGTATATCGACATCGCCGCCCTGCGGCAGCAAGTGACGGAGGGCGGCGGTGGTGGCGGGCAGCATGGACAGGTAGGAATCGAAGCCGACGACTTCCGGAAAAGCCATCAGGCGGCGGGTCCCCGGGCTCGTGATCACATGATAACGGTTGACAAAGGAAGGGGCCTGCAGCTGATACAGGCAGGTATCTTCGTGCCGGCTGACAAGGTGCAGTCCGGCATCCTGGATACGAGAAGACATAGAAAATCAATTTACCCGCAGGTAGGGTTTCAACGCTGCCCAGGGTACGGTCACGGAAATCACGCCCAGGTAGTAGGGGGCGATGTCATAAGGCTGCCAGTACCAGGTGACGCCGTCCCTGGAGACTTCATAGAAGCCGTTCGGGCCGACGAGGTCGGGCTCGAAGAGCGCGCCGATGGCTTCCTGGTCATTGTCCAGGGCCTCCGGCAGGCGGGCCTGGATGAGGGCCGCGACCGGCGTGCGGAATCCGTCGGCGAAGAAGGCTTCCTCCGGGACCGTCTCGCCGGTCTTGACGTCGAAGACGACGGGGGTCATCGTGTTGATGCCATGGGCTCCACCACGGAAGCCGTAATACTCGATCATGTAGGACGTGTAATGGCTCCATTTTCCGGAGAAGTAGCCGTTGATCCGGTCCTCCCAGGAGAGGATGTCACCCTTACCTTCGGTCTGTTCGTACTCGTTGAAATACTCGTCCTTGATGTTGTCCTCATACCGGGTCGCCGTTTCCTCCACCGTTTCGGAGGGACCGTCCTCCAGGTCGAAGGCGGCGCCCAGGATCCCGGCCGTCATGCGGTCCAGGACCTCCTGGGGGGCTCCTTTCACGGGATAGTCCAGGGAGATGGAGATGAGGAGGGAATCAGTCCGGCCTTCCTCCAGGGGGATGGCCTGCTCGTCGCTGAAGTTGGCCGTCCGGAGCGATTGGCAGCCGGCGATGAGAAGGACGGCCGCCGCCGCCAGGAATACTTTTTTCATAACGTTATCAGTCATTGTTCATTTCTTCGATATCGATGGGGCGCTCCCGCTTGTCGCCGATCAGGTAACGGGCGTAGTGGTCCGCCATTTTCCAGAAGAACCAGTCGTTCATGTCCCCGAAGCCGTGGCGCTGGCCCGGCAGGAGGACGTACTCGAAGCGCTTGTTCGCCCGGATGAGGGCGTTCGCCACGCGGATGGAGTTGGCCGGATTCACGTTGTTGTCAATGTCCCCGTGGACCAGCATCAGGTGCCCCTTCAGGCGGGAAGCGATCTGCGGGTTGGTCTCGATCTTATAGACGAAGGTCGTGTCGCCCTTTTCGATTTTCTCGGCGACGCCGTGGTGCTGCTCGCTCCACCAGCGGTTGTAGATGCGGTTGTCGTGGTTGCCGGCGCAGGAGACGGCCGCCTTGAAGAAGTCGTTGTACTGGAGAAGGGCCGCCGTGGACATGAATCCGCCGCCGGAATGGCCGTGGATGCCCACGCGGTTGATGTCGATGTAAGGATGGCGCGCCGCCAGCTGCTGGATGGCGTATTTCTGGTCCTCCAGGCCGTAGTCGCGGAGGTTCCCGTAGCCGTAGTTGTGGTACCACTTGGACCGGTTCGGATGGCCGCCGCGGTTGCCCACGGTGATGACGATCATCCCCAGCTGGGCGAGGCGGTCGGTGCGGGTCATGCCGCTGGACCAATAGACCGTGTTGGCCTCCACCTGCGGGCCGGGATAGACGTAATCCGCGAGGGCATAGACCTTCGTGGAATCGAAGTCGAAGGGCTTGTAGATGGCTCCGTGGAGGTCCGTGATGCCGTCGGCGGCCTTGACGACGAAGCGTTCCGGGAACTTGTACCCGGCGGCGAGGAGTTCGCTGAAGTCCGCCTCCTCCAGTTCCGTCCGCTTGCCGGCGGCGGAGACCAGGGCCGATGCCGGCTTGCAGTCCACGCGGGAGTAATTGGCAATGAAGAACTTGGCGTCATCGGAAGCCACGGCGGCGACGTTCATGTCGTCCATGTCCAGCTGCTGCATCGGGCCGCCCGCGAGCGGGACGCGGAAGGTGTGCATCTGGTAAGGGTTCTCCTTCCTGTTCACCCCGCAGGCGGCGACGAGCAGGTACCCGTCACCCACGGCGAGGACATCGTCCACGTGGAAGGCTCCCTCGGTGAGATTGCGCTTGAGGGTGCCGTCGGCCCCGTAGAGGTACAGGTTGGCCCAGCCGTTGCGTTCAGACCACCAGACGAAACTCCCGTCCGGAAGGAACCGCGGGCTGCGGTACTCGATGTAGGTGTTCATCCGTTCGGAGACGACGGTCTTGGTGGAGTCGCTCCCCACGTCCACGCGGCACAGGTCCAGCCGCTTGAGGTCGCGGCTCTGGCGCACGAGCCAGAAGTGGTCGTTGTCGCCCATCCACTTGCCACCGCGGAACTCCTTGTAGCGGTCCCTGGCGGTCGTGGGGGCGCTCAGGATGCCGCATTCCTGGTCCTTGAAGGCGATGACCTTCACCTGCTGCGCCTTCCCTTCCGTGTCCATGATGTACAGGAACGGCTTCGGGCCGGGTTCTCCCGGCATCTGGTAGTGGTAGGTCTCCAGCGTCGGGCGCGGCTCGGTGACGGAATTGATCACCCAGAAGGGTTTCACCTTGGACATGTCCCAGCGGAAGGTCGCGAATTTCCTGCTGTCCGGGGCCCATTCCACCGGGGCGAAATGCCGCTTGGTGGAATCGGTTTCGTTGTCGCCGGAATAGTTGTCCCCGTTCCAGGAGAATTCGGCCGTGCCGTCCGTGGTGAGGCGCACCTCCACCAGGGTGGAGTCCTTCTCGTCCTTCGCCGCCTTGCGGAGGGACGTGGAGTCCATGAGGTACAGGTCGTGGTTCTTCACGTAGATGCCCTTGGTCCCGTCCGGGGAGACATTGGCCCAGGTGGGATACTTCAGGTTATGCTCGTTGGTGTCCCAGGTGAGCTTCTTCGAGGCAATGTCCCAGTAGAAGCGGTAGGTGACGAACTTGCCGGTCCCCTTGCCCGTGGAATCCCGCTTCTCGGTCTTGGATTTGATGTCGAACTGGAAGTACTTGTCCTCCTTGAGTTCCAGGCGGAGCGGCAGGTGCTGGGCATCGTACGGGTCGCGGGTGATCTCGGTGATCTGCATGGCGAGTTTCTCCATGTCGAAGATCTCGCTCTTGCGGCCGGCCACCGGGTCCACGAGGTAGTATTTCGTGCCCTGGGAGGTCTTGTAGCTGTACCAGAAGCGGTCGCTGCCGGCGAACCAGTTCGGGGTGATCCGGGTGGAATAGACCATCTGGCCCACCTTCTTCTGGGAGAAGCGTTCGGCGAGTTCGTAGTTGGCCGTCGTGACCTTGCGGGCGGGTTCCCGCTGGGGTTGGGCTGCTGCCGCGAGGCTCAAGGCCAGGGCGAGAAGGGGAAGGAGTCGTTTCATTTATGGGAGGGTGATTTTCCGGCCCTTGAGGCCGGGGGATGAGACGGAAAGGGTGATTTCGCCAGGGCCGGTGCGCCGGATGATGACGGAGGCGAGGCCGTTGAAGGCGTCGATTTCAGGGCTGTGGAACGGGGTGTGGGACGTCGGGTCACCGGCATCGGTTGCAACCATTCTGCCGGGTCCGGATACGCTGAAAGACAGGTGGTTATGGGCTTGCGGGACGACAACTCCGGCGCCGTCCAGGATGCGGGCGGTGACAAAGGTCAGGTCTTTCCCGGCGTAATCGACCTCCAAAGAGGCGGATGCGGGCTTTCCGGCCGTCTTCGTCTCGGCTTCAGCCCACGGCTTTCCATCCTTGTAGGCGACCACCTTGACGGAGCCGGGCTCATAGACGACATCGTCCCAGCGGATGCGGTAGCCTTCCTTCTTTTTGATTCCCAGCGACTTGCCGTTGATCAGCAGTTCGGCGCTGTCGCCGGTGGTATAGACATGGACCGGGGTCACCTGTCCTTCGCGTCCGGGCCAGGTCCAGTGCGGAAGGAGGTGGACCAGGGGCTTTTCCGGGCGCCAGCGGGCCTGGTACAGCCAGAAGCGGTCCTTCGGGAATCCGGCGAGGTCCATGATCCCGAAGTACGAACTCCGGGACGGGAGTGGCACCTCGGCGATGGTCTGTCCCCAGCCGGCGACCATTTTCTTGAAGGCTTCCTTTTCCTCCTCGGTGTGGAAGTTGGTCAGCACGGACGGGTCCATGTTGAAGGGCGTCGGTTCGCCCAGGTAATCGTAGCCGGTCCAGACGAATTCGCCGGCGCACTCGGGGACCACGTCCTCGAATTCCCATTCATAATCGGGCTTGGAGGCCCATCCGGGGGCGTACAGGTCGTAGGAACTCACCTGGAAAGGTGCGTCCAGCGTCCAGCCTTTGCCCTTTTCCTCCGCGACGGGGAAGAGATAGTAGCCGCGGGAGGAGATGCAGGAGGCCGTTTCGGAACCGTACACCGGCTGTCCGGGATGGTTCTTCACGAACTCCGCATACAGGTGCGGCTTGTAGTTGAATCCATAGACGTCGATGGTCTCCGCGTAACCCTGGGAGGCCGCCCACGGGTTGTCGTTGCCGGCCGTGGTCGGACGCGTGGGGTCCTCGCGGTGGCAGATGTCGGTCAGTTGCCGGGGGATCCACCATTTCGTGCTGTCCCCCTGCTCGCCGCATTCATTGCCGATGGACCAGGCGATGACGGACGGATGATTGCGGTCGCGGTGGATCATCGCCACCAGGTCCTTCTCGACCCACTCGTCAAAGAGTTCGGCGTAGCCATGCTTCTTCTTGGGCACGGTCCAGGTGTCCGTGAGTTCGTCCAGGACCAGGAAGCCCATGCGGTCGCACAGGTCCAGCAGCTCCGGGGCCGGGGGATTGTGCGAGGTGCGGATGGCGTTGCAGCCCATCTCCTTGAGCATGCTGAGGCGGCGGACCCAGGCGTCGTCGTTCCAGACGGCCCCGAGGGCGCCGGCGTCGTGGTGGAGGCAGACGCCTTTGAGGAAGGTCTTTTCGCCGTTGAGGTAGAATCCGTCGGCCCTCCATTCGGCCTGGCGGAAGGCGAAGGGGGTCTCATACACGTCCTTCGGCCCGTCCAGGGGCTCCACGACGGTGCGGGCGAGGTACATCTGGGGGTATTCCGGGTCCCAGAGCGAGACATTCTCCATATCGAAGGTTTGGGTATAGGTCCTGCCGTCCTCGAGGCGCTCGACATTCCGGGTTTCGGCCAGGACGCGGTCGATGAATCCGCCCGTCCGCTGCTTTTCCCGGCGGATGATGCGGGTGGAGATCACGCCCACCACCGGTTCTCCGGCGTGCTTGAGGGTGCCGTCCAGCCGGACTTCGGCATCGGCCGTGAATTTCCTGGACGGGCTGTTTTCCGCGAACCAGAAGGTGGTTTTCTCCACTTTCCGGATATTCCTGATGTCCGTGGTGACATAGGTCCCCCAGTGCGCGACGGCGGTCTTTTCCGTCCTGGTGAGCCAGACGTTGCGGTAGATGCCGCCGCCGGGATACCAGCGGGAGGACTCCTCGGGGTTGTCGAGGCGGACCTGGATTTCATTGACACCGGGTTTCAGCGCCGGATTCAGCCGGACGGCGAAGGAGGCATAGCCGTAGGGCCAGCCGCCGAGGTCGGTGCCGTTGACCGACACGGTGGCGTGCGACATGGCGCCGTCGATCTCCAGGTCGATGTCCTTCCGAAGGTCTTCTTCGCTGATTTCCAGGGTCTTGGTATAGGAGGCCTTTCCCCACCAGGCGAGTTTTCCGCTTTCGCCGGGATATTCCTGCCTGAAGGTTCCGTCCACGCCCCAGTCATGGGGCAGGTCCAGGGTTTTCCGTACACCATCCTTCTCGAAGGTCCATCCTTCGTTGAACGGCTGGCGTCCGGCGGGCTGGGCTGCAGCAGTCCATGCGGCGGCCGCTATGGCGAGGCAAAGGGAAAGTTTCTTCATAATACGCGAAGATAGTGAAACTTCGGCATATCGGCAACGCCCCTTCGGCCGCATTTGCGGAAAAACTTCTTTCCGCCTTGTTTTACCGGCCGGAAGGACAGGGAAATAGGCGGGTGCGGCGGTTTTTACCACGCATTCTTACGGCTCGTCCTCAAATACTTCCGTTTTTGTGGATGAGATCGGAAAAACGGTTTGCTCGTCCTCAAAAACAGGCGAAAATGAGGATGAAATGTGTATCTTTGCAAAACATAGTGGATTACGATATGAAGTTTGCAAAGTTTTTTCTCATGGCATCCCTTCTGACCGCCGCGGCCTGCGCTCCGAAGCAGCAGGTAGCCGCCCCCTCCGCCCTGGAGACGATCATGTCCCGCAAGAGCGTCCGCACCTATACGGACCGGAATGTCACCGATGCGCAGGTGGAGACGATCCTCCGCGCCGCGATGGCGGCACCGAGCGGCATGAACGTCCAGCCGTGGCGCTTTGTCGTCGTCCGTGACCAGGCCGTGAAGGACGTCCTGGCCGGCGGCTTCAACAAGATGATCGCGAAAGCCCCCGTCGTGTTCGTCGTGTGCGGCGAGACTACCGTCCTGCGCCGTCCCCGGGGTGAGGAGAACGCCGAACCTGTCCTTGTCGAGAACCACAACTGGACGGCCGACTGCGCCGCCGCGACGGAGAACCTTCTCCTCGCCGCCGAAGCGCTGGGCCTCGGTGCCGTCTGGACCGCCTGCTATCCGTATGACGACCGGATGAACCCCGCCCGCGAAGTCCTGGGCCTTCCCGAAAACGTAACCCCTTACTGCATCGTCCCTTGCGGCTACCCCGGCGGCGACGACCAGCCCAAGGACAAGTGGAAGCCCGAAAACATCCATTACGACAAGTGGTAGCGCCTGCCGACCCCGTGCGCCCTTCCTGTCATTCCGAGCGTAGCGCCCCCTGTCATTCCGAACGGAGTGCCTCCTGTCATTCCGAGCGCAGCGCCCCCTGTCATTCCGAGCGGAGTGCCTCCTGTCATTCCGAGCGGAGCGAAGGAATCTCTTCCCCCAAGTTGACCATCCGCCCCGCAACCCCCGCCGACCTCCCCGCCCTGCGCCCCGTCTTCGAGGCCGCCAAGGCCATCATGCGCGCCGACGGCAACCTCGACCAGTGGTCCGCTCCCGGCTTCCCGCCGGAGGACCTCCTCTTGCGTGACATTGACCGCCGCGGCGGGTATGTCCTCGAGTCTGTCATTTCGAGCGGAGCCGAAGGCGGAGTCGAGAAATCTATCGTCGGCTACTTCGCCCTCCTTCCGTCTCCCGAACCTACCTATAACGTCATCGACGGCGCCTGGCTCACCGACGAGCCTTACGGTGTCATCCACCGGATGGCGAGCTACCCGGAGGTTCACGGAATCTTTTCAACGGTAATTGATTACGCGGGCGCCCATTACTCGCATCTCCGCATCGACACCCACCGTGACAACCGCATCATGCAGCACCTCATCGGCAAGCACGGCTTCACCTATTGCGGCATCATCTGGCTCCAGGACGGCACGGAGCGCCTCGCCTACGAGCGCTAGGGGGGCGGTTTTACCCTTCTCCAGGTTTTGTACGAGCATTTCCTCTTTTGTACAAATCTCGTTTGTACAACCAAACGACCGTAGAAAGGCATTTCTGTGTACAAATCTCCCGATAAGCGGTCAAAAACCTTCTTTTTCAAAAGACTTGAACCAGAAATCCTGCCTGGAGGACCATTTTCGTGCACAAACGAGATTTGTACAGGGATAGACGGCCGCGTGGAATTACAGAACCTTTGACAGACAGACGTGCAAGGTGACCTTCTGGTGGGGTTGCAGCGTGAAAGTATAGCCAACGAGCGAGGTGCCGGGGTTGGGGGCGTCGGTGGGGTGCAGATACTCCATGCCGCCGGCCTCCGGAGCGGCAGGGGAGTAGGTGGTTGGCCAGATATGGGCATGCAAGAGGGGCATTTCAGGCAGGTCGTCATACATCCCGTCATAGTCCATGTCGATGGGGCTGAAGCGGGGTTCCGGAAAGCCTCCGTTCCATTCGTCCAGCAGGACAGCGGTGAGTATGCGCTTGTGCCCGCCGGCTTCCAAATGGATTCGATGGTCGGCGAAAGGACAGCCCGGGAGATCGATCTCCGGGTCTGGTTTCAGGGAGGCTTCGGCCTCGGTGCACAGGACCCATCGGACCGTGCAGGCAGAATCGCCGGCTTGGATGAGGTCCACGATGTTCATGCTTTCATAGAGATACACCGCCCGCTTGCAGGAATCCAGGTCTTCGGTATAGAGGTCGGTCAGGTCCAGTTCCGCGCCGATGCGGTCCTGACGGGTGCCCTCTTCCGGCGCCCAGGTGCGGGAAAAGGCCGCGGGATGGTTGACTTTGGGCGTATGTCCATTGACGGTCAGGATGTTATGCGAGAACGGGCCGATGCGGAAAACGCTCCAGCGCTCGCTGTCCTGGGTCATGTCCCAAAGGTCCACGCCGGCGGTTTCCAGCGAGTTGTAGTTCTGCATTCCGAGGTCCGTAGCCCAGGTGACACCGTCGGACTCGAAGTAGAAGGAGCCCTGGTCGCAATGCGAGTGGCTGGACATCGTAAGCCCGCCCTTGATGCCCAGGTAAGTGTCGTTCCGCGAGGTCCATCCGCTGCGATACACGAAGATGGGCGTCGTGCCGCCGCACTGGTAATAATGCTTTTCCGGCGGGGTAATGTCAAACCCGGGGGCTTTGCCCAGCGAGATGAGGAACATCGGGAACAGCCGCTCCTCGCACAGGCGTTTGTAGTCCGTGTCTTCCATAATCCGCAACTCAGGATAGAGCAGGGAAGGGTCGCCCGTGCGGGAGAGCATCCACGCCTGCATATACTGCGCCGACGCTTTCCGGTAGGAATCCGAGAAACTGAACACGTTCCCCGCCGGGGTGGAGGTGAAGCGGATGAAATCGGCCGATGCCAGGAAATCGTCCGTAAGATGCCCGGTCAAGCCGGGCATGACGCTGCCGTCACGGCCGGCTGCGACCGGCCATCTCTCCGGGAACGCGCTTTCTACCGCCGCCTCCAGCATGATCTGGAACGACGTTCCATACCCCCAGTAATTGTTCCCCTCCGGGTAGCCGCCGCCCGCATAGGCCTTGTAGGCCAATTTATTGGATTCCAGAGATTTCAGCAGCATCGACCGGCAGAAATCCGGGTCCTCTTCCCATACCGCGAGGGCGCCGTACACCATTCCGGCGTTGCATACGGAGTTCCAGTTGATTTCGCTGGTATAGAACCAGGCGTCGCTGGGGTTCAGCGCCGGTTTGAGGCCTTTGTCGATGATCGCCCGGGCCACGGTCTCCCGTTCGGCAGGCGTCATCTTGTCGTACAGCCAGTCATAGCCGATCGCGACCGCCATCGTCATTTCCCCGACGTCCAGGAAGTGCGCGGGATTCCAGTCGGAGAATGCGCTCACGGCCAGCATCTCGTCGATGGCCTTCCGCGCGTACGCCTCCCCGCCGTGGACCCGGTAGGTATACGAGAGCCAGAAGATGCGCTTGAGGGCCTCCCGGCTCGTTCCCAGCAGGCGTCGGCCGATGAACGTCCGCGTCACGGGCGGATCGTCCAGCACCGCGTCGCTGAATGCGACGATCACGCTGTCCGCATGGGCGAAGACACCATTCTTCCGGATGGTGGTTTCTTCCCCCGCCCGCATCAGCAGCCGCGGGTGCGGCATCGGCTCCTGCGCCCGGGTGGGGGCTGTCGTCCAGAGCAGGACGAAGAATATCAGCATGAGCCGTCGAATGGAAATCATTGATTGATAGGTGCTTGAGAGATTATGTGTGTGCAAATCAGAACACTCGACAATGTGTATATTATGGAAGATTAATCGCTTCCATTCGACGCTCCGAGGGAATCAGTGTTTCGGGGGATACAGCGACAGCGCCTCCAGGAAGTAGTAATCGGCATAGGTCAAGGGGACATCCACCTCGGAGTGGCCGGGGAGGCTGCCCACGGAGTGCTTCAGGAGGAAACCGCCGTGGGTGCGGGGTTCCGCGAGGTATTCCGGCGAGGCGAGGGTGCGGAGGATGTGCTCGGCCATGGCGAGGGCGGGATCGTCCGGGGTCCGGCCGCGGAATTCCCAGAGCTGGAGGAGTCCGCAGGCGATGATGGCTCCGGCCGATGCGTCCCGGCAGTCCGTCTGCGAGAAATCCCAGTACGGGACGCCGTCTTCCGGGAGGCGGGAGAGAATCCAGCCTTCCAGCTTCGCTGAAACCTCGTAAAAGGTTTTCGCCAGCTCTTCGTTGCCGATCTTTCGCTCCTCCCGGGCCATCATCGCATAGCCGTACAGGGCCCATGCCTGGCCGCGCGCCCAGGCGGAATCGTCGGCATACCCCTGGACCGTCTGCTTCCCGAGGATCGAGCCGTCATCAGCATAATCCACAAGGTGCCAGGTGGTTCCGTCCTCCCGGAAATGGTTCGCTGCAGTGGTGAGGGCGTGTTTCTCCGCGACCGCCCGGTCCCCGTATTCCATCAGCAGTTCCAGGTTCATCATGTTGTCGATGATGACGGGGTAGTTCCACCGGTTCCCGTTCCAGCTGCGGATGACGCCGACCGCCGGGTCGAGGCGGGCGGCGAGAATTTCGGCGCCGCGGGCGAGGACGGTCTGGGGAGAGATTCCTTCGCTTCGCTCGGAATGACAGAGACGGGCCATCTTGCCGAAGGAGGACATCAGCTGGAAGCCGATGTCGTGGTCGGTATTGCGCTCAAGCAGCCCTGCCAGGGGAAGGGTATGCTTCACGGCCAGGTCCCGGAAGAGCGTATCCTCCGTCGCCTCGTACACCTGCCACAGCACGCCGGGGTAGAACCCGCTGCACCACCAGCCGATGTCGCTGGTCACGAGGGTGTCCCCCTGGAAGGTGCGGGGGCAGCGGCCATCCGTCAGGAGGCTGTCCATAAACATGGTCTGCACCCGTGCGCGCTCAATCACACGCGCGCGAAGTTCTGCCATGGATTCCTGCCGGGGCGCGCTGGAGCAGGAAAGGGCCGCGAGGGCCGCCAAAAGTAGGGTCAATCGTCTCATACTTGCAAATATAGCACAATCTGCGGCCTGTTGAAAACTTTGTTAATTAAATATTTTTGCGTATCTTTGCAGCCCCAAAAAGCGGGACGGAGACTCCCGCCGGTCGGGAAAACAAACCTATTTATTTTATTAACAAACATTTATGCCTACTATTCAACAGTTGGTCCGCAAAGGACGCGAGCAGCTCGAAGTGAAGAGCAAGTCTCGTGCGCTGGATGCTTGCCCTCAGAAGCGTGGCGTTTGTC
>Ga0310697_10004700_pt1 | contig 13407 bp, 5 predicted proteins | sample 172DNAGHGlowgp2_FD_203883 | JGI IMG/M metagenome (GOLD analysis project Ga0310697, IMG submission 203883) | Sheep rumen microbial communities from Palmerston North, Manawatu-Wanganui, New Zealand - 1728 DNA GHGlow gp2 (v2) (version 2) | ecosystem: Host-associated > Mammals > Digestive system >...
CTTCCGCGTATCGGCCGGCTACGACCACCAGAACGGTACCATTATCAAGCAGTCGCTGGATCGCTTCACTACGAAGCTTGCCCTCGACTATTTCGTGAGCGACCGCATCACCTTCCGCACAACGTTCCCGCTGACCTATACGGCCAACAACCGCAACTACGATGACAACATCCTAGGACGTGCTCAGAAGATGGCCCCGAACATGAGCGTCTACCGCCAGAATGCCGATGGCAGCGACACCGACGAATACTATGTAATGCTGCCCTTGGGAGCCAACAACGAAGCAGGTTCATCAGTGGCAGGAACATCCTCCAACCAGCTGAAGGACATCCGCTCAATGGGCAACCCCGTGGCCATCGCCAATCAAGCTTGGCGCAAGGAAAACACCTATCGTATCTCCCCAGAGTTCCGTCTGGACTACCGACTGCTGAGCAAGGACGATGACGGTACACGCCTGGACTACTCAGGATTGGTCTACATGGACATCTTCTCCAAGAGCGAGCCGAAATACTGGCCCGGCTCACTGTCCACGGAGGGCTGGACAAACGCCAACTATAACCGCTCGCAGGTGTACGACTATAACTCGCTGGCCTTCACCACCCGTCACACGCTGACCTTCACTCCCAAGTTCAAGAATGAGGATATTCTAGTGACCATGTTCGGACGCTGGGAAATGACTACTGGCAACGACAACAGCCAGAACGTGGAGAACAAGAACGCCCCTAACGGGACTACATCGCCTACGGTGGACACTTATATCGAAAGCATGAGCTCTGGCAACGGACAGTGGCGCTCCATGTCGCTCATCTACACAGGACACTTCTCATATAAGGGACGCTACGTGCTGGCTCCGTCGCTGCGTGCCGACGGTACGACCAAGTTCGGCGATTCAAAGAAATGGGGATGGTTCCCCGGTGTCTCGGCTAAGTGGATTATCGGCGACGAGCCGTTCATGAAGTGGATGAAGCCTGTAGTGTCCACACTGGCCTTCCGTCCCTCTTGGGGTATCGTAGGCCGACAGCCCGGCTCGCAGTACCTGCAATATGCCAAGTACAACACTTCAGGTGCCTACGGAAGCATCAGCGACAAGCACAGCGTGACCTACCTTGAAGGACTGCAGCTGAATGAACTGCAGTGGGAACGCACCTCACAGATTAACATCGGCGGCGACTTCGGTTTCCTCGATGACAAGATTACGGGTGACTTCAACTACTACTTCAAACGCACCAAGGACCTCCTGATGAGTGGCGTGCGCATTCCTTCCAGCTCCGGCTTCAGCTCGCTGGCCTGGGCTAACGTGGGTGAGATGACCAACAAGGGTTGGGAACTGAACGTGCAGGCCAACAGGTTCCTGAAAGTGGGAAAGTTCACGCTGAGTGCCAACTTCAACATCTCGCAGAACTTCAACGAAATCGTTGACATGGAGGAGAGCGTGCTCGAAAGCATCAACTCTGAATGGGACAGCAGCTCTCGCGGACAATACCTCAACCGCATACAGAAAGGCAACCCGCTGGGTTCTATCTACGGTCTGCGCTATCAGGGTGTGTACCAGTACACGTATGAATACCTGACCAACCTGAAAAGCAGTAACCAATGGACCGGTGAGGAACTGCGCGACTACATCAACAACGAGTTCCTGGCCCAAGGCAAGACGGCTCCTATCGCCATCGATGCCGACGGCAAGGTGATGATGGACTCCAAGGGTCTGCCCATCCGTCAGGTGTATAACTTCACCAACGGCAACTCCACCTATGAGTTCCAAGGCGGTGATGCCATATATGAAGATATCAACCACGACGGACAAATCAACTCGCTCGACATCGTGTACTTAGGCAACTCGAACCCGCACCTCAACGGCGGTTTCGGCTTCAATATCCAATACAGCGACTGGTCGCTGAAGACCAGCTTCAACTATCGTCAGGGCGTGAAGATTGTCAACTCAGCCAAGATGGGACTGGAACAGATGTTCAATGCCTACAACCAGAGCTCGGCCGTGAACTGGCGCTGGCGCAAGAACGGCGACGTGACAACGATACCTCGCGCCATGTTCGACACAGGCTATAACTTCCTGGGCAGCGACCGCTATGTGGAGGATGCTTCCTTCATCCGTATGAGCTACATCCAGTTGTCCTACACGTTCAAGAAGAAGATGCTCAAGCCGCTGGGCCTGAACCGCCTGACAATGAGCCTGTCAGGACAGAACCTGTTCTGCTGGTCTAAGTATAGCGGAACAGACCCGGAGAAGTCGCCAGGCTCATGGGGCATTGCCTACGACAGTTCTCAGACACCACGCAGCAAGTCGGTAACGTTGAACTTGCAAGTGGGATTCTAAATAAATACATTATTCATAATTAATTGGATTATAGTTATGATTTCCAAATATATCAAGAAATATCTTGTGGCTGGAACGGCTTGCTGCACAATGGCTGCCGCCTTCACCTCTTGCAACGATTTCCTGACCATCTACCCCACCGACCGCATCGTGGGCACCGACTTCTGGAAGACGAAGGCCGATGTCGACCAGATGGTAGACGGTGCCTATCAGAGCATGCTGAGCTACGACATTCAGGAAAGAGCAATTATGTGGGGGGCCTACCGCTCAGACGAGTTGGTGAAGTTGTCGGACTATAACGACAATACACTCGACAATATCAGTGCCGTAATGCTCTACCCTACCCAGAAATACAATGCTTGGTCAGCCTTCTACAAAGTAATAAACAACTGTAACATCGTGCTCAACCATGCCCCTGATGTCATCAAGGAAGACCCGGAATTTACGGAAGATGACTACCAGACCGTTCGCGCACAGATGCTGGCCCTGCGCTCCCTGTGCTACTTCTATCTGGTGAGAACATTCCACGACGTACCCTACACCACTCATTCCTATGAGGATGACAGCCAAATAGAATTGCTGGAGCAAACCTCTCCCGCAGTGGTCCTGCAGAACTGTCTCGATGACCTCATGGAAGCGGAGAAATATGTGGTGAAGACCGGTTCCTACGGGCGGGGTGACTGGCGCAACTGGGGCTATATGACCCGCGATGCCGTGGACGCACTGATAGCCGATATCTATCTGTGGAGAGCTTCCATGACCCACAGTCAGAGCGACTACCAGCAGGTGATAGCCTATGCCGACAAGGTGATAGCCGCAAAGGATGCCTATTACAAGCAGACACATACGACAAGCCTCGTCTCCTCAGAAGAGGACATCTACCATCTGGAAAAGAGAGGTGCTGCCCTGCAGGAGATTTTCAGCTATACCTACGGCGGCAATTCGCACGAGAGCATCTTCGAACTACAGTACAACGGTCAGAACAACTCTAACCAGGCACTGGAAAACTACTACTACCAGTCGGGCGACGAGAAAAACTACCAGCGCACAGGTATCCTCATGGCCTCCCAGATTTTCAATCAGGTGTCGGACAACGCCAACGGTGATCAAGCCACAAAGGTTTACTTTTCCAAGAACGACTATCGCTTCTGGAACAACGTGTATGATGCCGGCAACGAAGAAGCTCAGGAGCTAAGCATCAGAAAGATGATCGACGACATGAGCAACATCATCCAGCCTACGACAACAACAGGTGCGACAAAGTCTAACGACCGCGCCTTCAAGGAGTTCCGCCAGAACTGGATAGTCTACCGTCTCACCGACCTGATGCTGATGAAGGCCGAAGCACTTGTAGCAACATCCACCGACGAGGATACAGAAAAACTGGCACAGGCATTCAATCTGGTTCAAGCTGTGAACAAACGCTCGATGGCCGAAACTGCTAAAGACACGCTGAAGATAGAGGACTTTACTTCGCAAAGCGACATGGAACTGCTTGTCTTGGCTGAACGCGAACGCGAGCTCTGCTTCGAAGGCAAGCGCTGGTGGGACCTGATGCGCTTCTGTTACCGCCACATGACAGGGGTGGACATCAACTCCCGCCTGGCCGACAACACCAGCTGGCCGCTCCTCGCAGATGCAAGCAACGGCGATCCTTTGAAAGGCTTGATGACGAAGATGATTGTCAGGAAATATGGTGATGCCAGCCAAGGCGATGCCGTATCCTACAAGATGGTGAGCGAGCCCTATCTCTACTGGCCTATACAGGAAAGCGAGATAAAGGTGAACAACCTGCTCAAGCAGAATCCTGTATTCATCCAGGAGAAATCCACCTCAAAGAATTAAAAGGTTAAGAATCAAGCACATATAAAGCAATAAAGAATTATGAAACGATTCAGCATTTTAATATTTTCACTTTTTACCCTCTTAGCTTTCAATGGCTGTAAGGAGGACATCGACGAGTCTAATCTTTACACGTTCACTGGCGAGACCATCGAAGACTATCTGGTAAACAGAAACGACCGGTTCAGCAGTTTCAACTATATCCTGAGCCGCATCGGATATGACAAGATACTTGCTGCTTACGGCACCTACACCTGCTTTGCCCCCGACAATGATGCAGTAGCCGCCTATATCGACAGCCTCTATGACGACACGTCGAACAAGGACTTCCAACACAATGGCATGACTGCACGCGGACTGGAAGGACTCACCGACTCGCTTTGCGAAGACATTGCACTGTTTCACCTTCTGAACACACAAGTGATGAGTGTCAACATGGGCAACGGTATGACCATCAAGACAATGTTGGGACGCGACATCACCACCTCGCTCGACTCGGTTTCCACCTGCGTGGTCATCAACCGCGATGCCCAGATTCCAACATCAGGCATGGACAACGAACTGGAGAACGGTATCCTGCATGAAATCAATCATGTGATAACCCGCTCCAACAACCTGATTGCCGGTGAGATGGAAGCACATCCCGAAATGGGAATCTTCATGAATGCCTTGAAACTGACGGGCATTGCCGACTCGCTGACAGCCCTGAACAAAAAGGTTCAACAACCTGCCGACCGTCATGGCTTCTATGTACCTGATGTCATCCAGATGGGCTACACCATCTTCGCAGAAACCGATGAAGTGCTCCAGGCCAATAACATCAATGACATCAACGACCTCATCGAATATGCCAACAATGCCTACGGCAAATGTGCTCTTGAGAAAGACCCGGATACAAAGGAGGGCTGGTATGACTACTTCCGCAATAACGGAATAGAGGTAAGTACTGGTAGCGACTATCAGAACTTCAACAATGCGCTCAACATGTTTGTGCGCTACCATATCCTGAAGTGTAAGGTACCCGTGAACAAGCTAACCAACAGCCATAATGAGGTCTCAAAAGTGCAGAAATATGAGTATTACGAGACCATGCTGCCCTACACGCTGCTGAAAGTTACACTGAACAACGGTCGCCGCTACATCAACCGCTGGCAGTACAACAACAGTCTGACCAACCTGGTGGCAGAACTGGGAACCAACGACATGCACGCCGTTGCATTCGCCGGCATCGAGATTGGCAACCAGAACGAACAGATTTCCGCCCTCAACGGATACATCCACCCCATCAAGGACATGCTGACCTACAACTGGGACGTGCCTAACGGCACACTGAACGAGCGTCTCCGCTTTGATGCAGCGGCTCTCTTCGGTGAGATGATGTCAAGCTCATACCGTATGATCAGCTATGACGAGGTGAAAGCACTCAATGGAGGAAAGAGCGGCAGCCACGGCGAGCTGAGCGGTGATTACATCCGTTTCCCAGAGGGCTCGTTCAACGACCTTGTCATCTACAACGGAGAGTCTACTTGTCTGTATTACCTTCCTGGTCAAGGCAGCGGGTGGAGCAACTATCAGGGCGATGAGTTCAACTGCATGGGAGCCTATGACTTCGCTATGCGTCTGCCGCCAATCCCTGACGGCACCTACGAACTACGCATCGGCTATACGGCTGAGACGAAGCGAGGCATGATTCAGTTCTACTTAGGTTCCACTTCCAAACTTAGCTCGATGAAGGCCATCGACATCCCGCTCGACATGCGTATCATACCCGATAACAATGCGAATGGCACCCCCGATGCGCGTACCGGCTGGTGCGATTGGAACAAGACCGAAGACCGTGGTATTGAAAGCGATGCGAACATGCGCAACCTGAACTACATGCGTGGCCCACTTGCCTACACCGTCGGCGTAGGAGGATCGCCTGCCCGCAGCAACGTGAAGGACTTGCGACGCATCATCACAAAGCAGCAGTTCCATCAGGAAGAAATCTGGATGCGCTTCAAAACTGTGCTTCCTAAGCTGACCACCACTGAGTTCCACCTCGACTACATCGAATTCTGCCCTGAAAATGTGTACAACAACACACAGTATGTAGAAGACATGTATTAATTCCGGCCACCGGCCAACAGAAAAAGAATAAAGAACATTATATATTATGATTAGCTTTAAACATAAGACTATCTCCACAAAGGGCCTCATCGGCTGCGGTCTCACCGCAGTCCTGGCCCTTATGGGCTGCGCCGACTGGAACGACCACTATGACCAGAACACGTCGGTGCTCGGTTCTCAGCAGTCTTCCTTGTGGGAAAACATCGAAAACAACGGCCAGTTGACACAGTTTGCGTCGCTACTGAAGAAAGCCGGCTACGACAAGATACTCCAAGGGTCTCAGACCTATACCGTCTGGGCTCCGGTCGACGGCTCGTTCGACTATGATGCCCTCACAGCGACGGAAGGCAGTCTGCTGCTGAAAGAGTTCATCCAGAACCACGTAGCCCGCAACAACTATCCCGCATCCGGCACCATCAACAACCTGCCGATATATATGCTCAACGAGAAGATGATGCACTTCGACGGTAGCGGTGCATACACCATGCAGGGTGTCTCTGTCGCGCAGCCCAACCTTGCCTCCAGCAATGGTACTATCCATACACTCAATGGCAAGCTGCCCTTCATGCAGAATATCTACGAGTCGCTCTTCGACAAGACCTATCCTTTGGACTCCATCGCGAACTACTTCCAGCGTTACGACATCAAGGAGATAGACCCAAACCGAAGCGTTGCCGGTCCTATCATCAATGGCGAACTGACCTATCTGGACACTGTGTATAACGAGAATAACATCCTGTTCCGGCTGTTCCATGCCGATATCCAGCAGGAGGACAGTAACTTCACAATGATTGTACCCACTAACGATGCATGGAACAAGGCCAAGGCTACGATCAGCAAGTACTATAACTACATTCCGTCGTTTGAGTTCATGAAGAACACGGAGACGGGTACAAACAGGGAACTGACCAAGATAGAGATTCTCGACACAGATTTCCTGAAAGACTCCGTAGTCAACATGAACCTGGTGCGCGACCTGTTCTACAACAACAACCTCTACGACCACAAGAAGCTCAACAATCTTCAGGAGGGACAAGTGCTGCAGTGTGACTCGCTCTATAGCACAACCTTTTCAAAAATCTATTCAGAGGATGCAGCCGCCTTGTTTACAGGCATGCACCGCGCAGATAAGAGCAACGGAACCGTATGGATTACCGACACGCTGCGCATGCATCCCTGGACATCGTGGAATCCGGAAATCAAAATTGAAGCAGAGATGGCCACCTACGTTTCCAGCTATAGCAATGTGGCAGAAAGCGACAAGAACGCCCGAGTACGTGTGCTGCCTTCGACACAGAATCCTGCCGTTACAGGTACCATCTCAAATGATGCTTATCTGGAAGTACCCTCCATCAGTACCGCCACAAACCCTGGCGTAGTATTCTACCTGCCCGATGTCCGATCTACCACCTATAAGGTTGGCATCGTCATCGTTCCCGCCAACATTATCAGCACCTATGTCACTCCCAAGCCCAACTATTTCAACGTGACCATGGGGTATGCCGATGAAACAGGAAAGAACATCGACAACTATCGCGACTGGCGTTATCTGGACTATTTCGAGAGTAACATTGAGAAGGTCGACACCATCTGGCTGGGCGAAATGACATTCCCCATTGCCTATATCGGCACCGACTCCTATCCGTATATCCGTGTGACCAGTGCCATCCGTGCTGCCCAGCGCGACACTTATGACCGTACGCTGCGCATCGACTGTCTCATCCTGCGTCCGAAAGAGTTAGCCGACTATATAGAGGCTCACCCGGACTACAAATACGATGACGGGAAGTATTAATCCTTTTGTATCACAGAAAACAGAATAAAGATATGATGATTACAAAATTCAAATATATCTTGTGTGGTGCCTGCGCCTTCTGGGGAATGACGGCACTGGCTCAGGACGAAAGCACCGACAGCGAGCCTGCCGCAGTCGTGAAAAAACAACCCACGACGAAAAAGCCCTCCTACCCCACCATGGAGGTGAAAGGTGTATGTATCGATGCGGCAACGAAGGCTCCTCTCGCCGGTATCATGGTCAAGGCTCTCGGCGATGACAACTACACCGCCATGACTGATGACAATGGTGAGTTTGTCATCAAGGTTCCCACCTTCACCACCGCCCTTTACGTTCACTCCCCCCAGTTCCTCAGCCAGCATGTTGGTCTGGGCAGCAAGGGTTCCATTGTGAGCGTAGAAATGATATCCGATAAGTTCAGACCCATCTACGACAAGGGTACGAATATCTTAGCATCGGCCACAGCCGAAATACACAACACCACCTCACAGTCTGTCGAGACAGACATCGAGGGGACATTAGGTGCCGATGTACATACCATCACCCGCTCCGGCGGGCCCGGCTACGGAGCAGCGATGTTTGTGCGTGGCCTCAACTCCCTCACGGCCAATGCCCAGCCTCTGATTGTCGTCGACGGCGTGGTGCAGGACATGCAGGAGACGCGCAATACCCTCCATTACGGCGACTATACCAACCTGATGCTCAACATCAACCCTGAAGACATCGAAAAGGTGACCGTGCTGAAGAATGCCACGGCCCTGTACGGTGCCAAGGGCGGCAATGGCGTAGTACTTATCGAGACAAAGCGCGGCCACTCGATGGCTACACGCATTGATGCCAACATCGGTATCGGCGTGTCCCTCAAGCCCAACCTGCCCGACATGATGGGCGAGGATGAGTACAGGCTCTATGCCTCTGAGATGATAGGCACCTACCCGAAGATCAACAACTATGATCCCAGCATCTTCAAGTTCCTCAACACCGACCAGACGAAGTATTACTACCCCACCTATCATGGTAACTACACAGACTGGAAGAAAGAGGTCTACAAGACTGCCCTCACCCAGAACTACAACATCAACGTGCAAGGCGGCGACGACGTGGGTATGTACAACCTGTCTCTCGGATATACTGACGGACAGAGCACTGCCAAGGACAACGGCTTCGACCGATTGAATGTACGTTTCAATACCGACATCAACATCATAACGCGACTTACCACACGCTTCGACATGTCCTATGCCAAGGTGAACCGCGACGTGTTCGACAATGGTGCCCCCGCCGACCTTACGTCAGCTCCCATCTCGTCGCCCACGTTCCTCGCCCTGGTGAAGTCGCCATTCCTCAATCCTCACACCTATTATCCCAACGGACAGCTTTCTTCCACGTTGTCGGAGGCCGATGATTACCTCACACTGTTAGACCCTGATCTGACTTTGGGTAATCCCACGGCCTTGCTGGCCAATGGTAATGCCATCAACAAGAACCGCGTGGAGACCACCCACTTCAATACGGTCATCTCACCCCGTTTTGAGTTCAGCAAGAACCTTGACCGCGTATCCCAGCGCTACTATCGTCCTACGGGTGGTATGCCCACTTTCCTTATCGATGGAATCGGCCGCGTTCAGAACATGGCCATGTCGATGTTCTCCAAGGAGACCAGCGTGATGAACGACCTTCGTCTCGACTGGAACAAGCAGCTGGGTGCCCACCACATCAATGTCTATGGCGGAATGCGCTACACCTCGTTTGCCTTCGATGACAACGAGCCGCAGGGACAGTATTCTTCCGCAGCCAACGATAAGACCCCGAACATCAGTGCCGGTATGGACTTCATCGATGCCACTGGTGCCGACGATTCCTGGCGCAGCATCACTTGGTATGCCAATGCCGACTACAACTATCGCAACCGCTACTTTGCCCAACTGACACTTGCTATGGAGAGCAGCAGCCGCTTCGGTAAGGAGAGCAACGGCGTAAAGATTGGCGGTGTAAGATGGGGTATCTTCCCCAGCATCCAGTTGGGGTGGGCTCTAACCAATGAGGCATGGTTCCCCAAGACAAAAGGTATCAACTATCTGTTGCTGAAAGCTGGTTTCGATATGAGCGGCAACGATGACATCAACAACTATGCAGCCCGCACCTCCTTTGGCGTGGCCAAATACTTGTGGCGCTCCACTGCTGCCCAGCTGAACAATATTGGCAATGAGAATATTACCTGGGAGCAGACCAACAAGCTGAACATCGGCCTGAAGTCACGCCTGCTCAACAATCGGCTGACCGTCGACTTCGACTACTATCTCCATCACACCAGCAATCTGCTTACGCTGAAGAGCTTTGAGAATCCTGTTGCCGGTATTAACAACTACTGGAGCAACGGTGGTTCGCTTGAAAACACCGGTTTCGAACTGGGTGTATCTGGCAAGCCTCTCATCAGCCGCAACCTGAACATCGAACTGGGCGCGAGCATGGGCCATTACGTCAACAAGGTAAAATCACTACCCAACGATAACCAGCTCTACGTGGGGGGCACAAAGTCGGCACAAGGCTACACCTCGTCCATCTACGGCACCAATAATATCGCCACCATCGTAGGGCAGCCCGTCGGTGTGTTCTATGGCTACAAGACCAGCGGTGTGTTCACCAATGATGCCGAGGCTGCTACTGCCGGTCAGGGCGGTTATCTCTACCTGGTCGACGAGACCGGAGCCCATCAGGATTTCAAGGCTGGCGATGTACACTTCGTCGACATCAATGGCGACGGTGAGATAGGCGAGGCCGACCGCACCGTCATCGGCAATCCCAACCCCGACATCTACGGCAACATCTTCGCCAACGTAAGCTGGAAGAACCTCACTCTCCATATTGCCCTTAACTACTCGCTGGGCAACGATGTGTACAACTACCAGCGCAGTCTGCTTGAAGGCGGTTCCAACTTCTACAACCAGACCACGGCCATGACCAACCGCTGGCGTGCAGAGAACCAGCAGACCGACATGCCCCGCATTGCATACGGTGACCCCATGGGCAACTCGCGCTTCAGTGACCGTTGGATTGAGGACGGGTCCTATCTGCGTCTGAAGACTGTCAACCTCACTTATCGCGTACCGGTGAATCTCTCTTGGCTGCAAGGTCTTTCGGTATGGGCAGAAGCCAACAACCTGTTGACTCTGACGCGATACCTGGGCAACGATCCGGAGTTTTCGGCCAGCAATGCCGTGCTCTATCAGGGCATCGATCCCGGCAATGTGGCCATGGGACGCTCATTCACCCTGGGTCTGAAGATTAACTTGTAATCCCCTACCCCTCCCGGCACAGGGAGGGGGCAGGTGAAATAATTAGTAAAACAATATTACATATATTATTTTGATTATGAAAAAATACATCATAAACAAGACAAGGGAGATGCTCCGTTTCGTTGTCTATATGCTCCTTCCCCTCGCAGGGGGAGGATGGCTGGGGGTCTCCTGTTCCGACTTTTTCGAGACTGAATCCAATCGTCAGATTTTCGATCCTGCTCTCGACCAGAAGACCGACTCCATGTTCTACACGCTCGGCATTCTGAGGGGTGTCCAGCAGGTAGCCGACCAGTATGTGATGACAGGCGAGATGCGAGGCGACCTTGTTGCCACCAATACTTATACGGAGACCGCTCTCCGTCAGTTGGCCGACTTCACCGCGGACCAAACCAATAAATACGACTCGGCTTATCTCTACTATCGCATCATCAACAACTGCAACTACTACATCGCCCACCGCGACACATCGCTTCGCACGGGCAGTCGTATGGTTGCCATCCCTGAGTATGCCGAGGCTTTGGCCGTAAGGGCATGGGCTTATCTGCAGTTGTGCAAGACCTACGGTGAGGTGCCTTTCTACACAGATCCACTGACCAGCATCGGCGATGCCAACCGCCAGATGGAGAAGAAAGACCTGAAAGCCATCTGCGACGAGCTGGCTCCCAAGCTCATCGAGTTCTCCGGCACGCCTGTTCCAACCTATGGAAACATTGAGGCCGGTACGCTGAACAGCAGTGAGTCCGACAATGCCGTGACCAAGACTGTTGTGTCGAGACGCATCATGATTCCCATCGATGTTGTCCTGGGCGACCTCTTCTTAGAGACCCACCAGTACGAACTGGCTGCACAGTATTATTTCAAGTTCCTCAGCGTCAACAAATGGCAGATTCGTGAGGCTTATATCAATCCCATGACCAGCTACATCTATAGCAACATAATGGAGGAGATGCCCAATGCCCTTATGTCAAGCAATTACTACGGATATGAGTACCAATGGAGCAGCATCTTCAGCGTGACGGGAACCAACGACATCGTGACCTACATACCGCTGGCTCCTAACCGTCTGCGCGGCATCACCACCGAGCTGCCCCGCTATTTCGGCTATGACTTTTATAGCACTACCAGCAGTTCGAACGACCAGAACGGCCGCTATATCTTGGAACGTCAGATTGACCCGTCAAGCAGCTACATCGCTCTATCGAATGCGCAGACCTATTATTATTCCACAACCACCAACACCGGACTTGTAGTGCGCTCAGCTGCCATTGGTGATTTGCGCCGCTATGTCACCATGCGGCAAGTGGCTAAGGAGGACTCGTCGTTTGCCGTAATGACCAAGTATATCGGTGCCAACGTGCCTCTCTATCGCACGGCCACAGTCTATCTGCGACTGGCCGAGGCCCTCAACCGCATGGGCTATCCCGATGCAGCCTTCGCCATTCTGAAGGATGGCATCAACGACAACCTTGCTTCCTATGTCATGCGCTACGACGGACAGGACAAGGAAACGGGCCGTTACATCCGTCCAGAAACCATCACTATGCTCCAGACCACCGTTCCCTTCCTTTCTGATGAGAACATCGAGAGCTTCACCGACAACTGGGGCATCCACAGCCGTGGCACATTCTACACCCGCGGTGCTTTCTCTCCCTATCAGATGGACACCATTGTCACTCAGAAGATTGCTGAGCTAAAAGAGGAGTACAATATCACTCCCACAGGCACCATGCAAGACACCATCAACGCCATGGAGGATATCATCTGCGACGAAATGGCACTTGAACTGGCCTATGAGGGCTGCCGTTTCAACGACCTCACCCGTATAGCCCTTCACAAGAATCGCTCAGCGGAATACGGTTCCGACTTCGGCACACGCTGGCTGGCCAAGAAGTTAGGCTATAAGGCTGCCGGACTGGAACAGCGACTGCTGGATGAAAAGAACTGGTATCTGCCGATGTAACTTTTCAAGAAGACAGCAAATCGAGTAGGAGGTGAACACTAATCAGAGGTGTTCACCTCTTTCCGTCTTC
>Ga0310697_10004701_pt1 | contig 13405 bp, 13 predicted proteins | sample 172DNAGHGlowgp2_FD_203883 | JGI IMG/M metagenome (GOLD analysis project Ga0310697, IMG submission 203883) | Sheep rumen microbial communities from Palmerston North, Manawatu-Wanganui, New Zealand - 1728 DNA GHGlow gp2 (v2) (version 2) | ecosystem: Host-associated > Mammals > Digestive system >...
ACGTTATTGCCATTCAATTCTTGCAATAATTTTCCGATGGTCTTTCTTGCCCGGCCATAGAGTCCATTGTGCATATTCACGAGGACATCTATAGTTCTGAACAGTGTGTTAATCTCATCTGTATTAATTGATGTCGGTGTGTTATGCGCCGTTTCCGCATACGTCAGCATCTGCTTTTCACTTTCCTCGCCGACCTCGGGACGTAGAAGTTCCCATTTACTTTTCTTTATCATGCCTCGGCAGAACTGCTCGAAATCTGCAATGTAACTGCAAAGGCGGTCATATTCATCCTGGTCTCTACGCGTTGGCCTGGTAAGTTCTTCGTACCACGAATCGCGCTTTTGTTGCATCTGGACCAGCTCCGGATAGAATGCTTTAACATAGAACAAAGAGTCGTATGCCCACGCCAGTATCCCTTGATTGTCTTCCTGAACATTATCCAATAGAAACTTATAAATGGATGCATCTATGTTTTTGGCTTTTTCGAAAAGTCCCTCTACATAAGCCTTATGTCGCTCAATGGGAATCTGCTTCTTTTTGTAAACTACACCATCATAAGAAAGTTCCTTTGCAGAGATCTCGCCATTCAGAACGCCTTGCATAATCTGAAGGTCTTGCTTCGCCGTTTCGTAGTCTGATAAAATTTGAGCATTCTCATCAGAAAGTGGTGTGGAATCAACCTCTGGCAAATTGTCTCTATCAAACTCGATGATATCCCGTGACAAAAACGGTCTTAGTTCCAGCGGAACATAATTCTCAGAAATATACTTTTTCGTCCAGGATGCAAACTCACTATCATCAACGATTGTAATTGGATGTTCAGGATCCTGCTGAATAAGTGAGAATAGTTTATCAGACACCTTCTTCTGAATATCGTCCGAGACAAGCGACCAAGAAGGGATAGGCGTTGTATTTTTGCTGCTAAAGCCAGAAGCCTCAGCGTTTGCCAGCCTATCCTTTAATGAAGGATGGGAAGCCCAAACATTTTTCACTTCAACACGAGAAGGTGACTTAACGTTATTAAGTGGAGCCGTCATCGGAACATCAAACTTCAGTTCGGGAATACTCTTGTCAGGATTAAGACTATCTGCTACTCTTCTGCCAGTGAAGTAATTGCCAACAAGTTTATTCTCGTTGAGTAACGCATTCACAAAGTCCCGATATTCACTATCCTCGTCAGAAAGGATGTCAATTTTGCACATGGCGGAGATAAAAGCCTCTTTACCCACAATGGAACAGGAGATATTATCTGCATCGAATTCCATCTGACGGGATAGTTTCAAGTAGGCTTTTTGGACAAAACGATACATCCTGAAATTAAGTTTCTTGATGCCGTTTGTTAAAGCCCTTGTAATATGCCCAAACCAGCGGAATATAGAGGTGTCAGACCGCTCCCACTTGTCCAGAAGGCGGTCCCACCAGTCTTCCTCGTAGATAAGATTGTACAGGACAGAATTAGTGACATATACAGTAGACCCAACTTTCATGCTATTCTGGCTGAAATGTCCAAATTCATGAGCCAGAATCGCCTTTACCTCTTCGGTGCTAGTCCCGTCAAACAAACCCAGACCAATTTCCAGGTTTTTCCTTACAGGGAAGAATATGCTCCAGAAACTTGTATCATAGAAAACGCAAGCATTGACATCCGTAGTAAGATATACATGCTTGGGACGTTTACATTTGACAGAGTCGGCCAAATCGTAAATCATAGAGAATAGATCCGGACAATCCTCCTGGGTTATCTCGACACGCTCTGCTTTAACATTCTTTGAAAACGAAAACAGTGGCTTGATAAGATAGAGACCAAACATCCCAGCAAGGGCCCAAACCCCAAGAATAGCCAACAAGAGCAAAATTAGCAAGCGACCGCTTCCAATCTCGGGAAATACATAGATAATCATGTATTTCGTGAAAAAGAAGGCAACAATGAAGATTATTCCTCCAAGAGCAATGAGGAGTAGGTAATAAACAAGAAACGCCGCGATTCTAGCCAGGACTTTAGCAGCTTCACTTCTAATGTTTGCTTTGGTCTCCATATCAAACTGTTGTCTATAGACTGTTATTCTCCTTTTGGATTCTCGCCATATTCATTGGGGCCTGGCTGGCCATTAACGAATGCCATCCAGATTCCATAGAATGGGATTAGCTGCCAAAAACCATTATGGCCCAAGTCGTGGCACCGACGTGCCCCCACAGCAAGGCCAATCCAAATAATCAGAACAGAAAGAAGGATGATTAGCAAGGCTATGCCTACTCCTCCATCAGAGGACTCGGAAAGAGCTTCTAGCACATAGCCCAAAATGGATACGACAAAGTAAGTTATCCAATACTCGGTTCGTCTGGCTCTGCCAGAAAAGGAAAAGTATTTTTTCATGGTTATAATAGCTGTTACAAATTTACGAAATAATCGGCAGGTCTGACAATTGAGCCCTACTTTATATTGTGAATGTATATCGATTTCGGATGCTCTCCCAGCACATCGTGGGTGACATTGCAAATCCAAAGTTCAAAGCCTACGGCATCGTGCTTCTCTGCCGCAGGACCTGTAAGAATGTATGTAGCGCCCCACTGATTATGGTTCTTCATCAGTAGTTTTGCTATAAAGGCATCTCCCGAGTTGTCATCGGAGCATGTAACAAACACTTCACCGTCTGACCCTGTCACACGATCTACTACCTCAAGGAAAGCATCACTCCCGGCTACCATTTCGTTCTCTGCCAAAGTATGCTTCGGGACATCTGCATACCAGCCCACCTGCGGGCCTTCATTGATTTTAAAAAAGCGTATAGTTTTCAGCATAATCCTTATTTTTCCGGCGTGGAGCCAGAGCCTAATGCTCCGGCTCCGTTCCCGGTTTTGTATACGCAAGAAGAATTGGAAGACTCCAGGGAGTCTTTCTGTATTTCTATTGATTTGAGGGAGTCTGCAACTTCAATGCTGTCTTGACCTTCCGGCACTTCCGCCGCCTTCTTTTCTGAGATGAACAGCCACCCCAGAACGCAGAGCAGCACTACGTTCAGCGCAACCAAAGAGCGAACTATTGTTTTCCTTTCCATTATTCCTCAAAAAAAACGGCAGGCCCGGGGCTACCTTTCACGCCTCATAGCGACCGGGCCTTGTGCGCCGTTGTGTTATTGTTTTACGATAATATTGGTTTTGGCGGATAGCCTCTCATTCCGGCATAATCCGTTGCCTGAAACATCTCAGAGAGACAGATAATCTGCCAGTAATACTCTTCCTCAAGCTGTTCGTGGTACTCCTCCAGGCTCATTTCCACTTCGTCCTTCCAATTCTCCCATTCCTTTTCTGCGTCTTTCTCATGCAGCCACTCATTCAGTTCATCCGCATCAAGGCACTGAAGAATCAGCATCCAATTGGATTCTATATACTCCGGCAGCAGTTCCTCCTCGAACTGGCCGACCTTGGCAGCCGACGGAACGGCTTCAACCAAATCTTCCGCATCACAGAATTTCTCGGCAAGGATTATTGCCAATTCTGCTCTGTCCCAACTGAATAGATTGTCCGCTTTCATGACATTCTGCTCATACGGTGAAAGTACTGACGAACACGCTCCGGGCCGATTTGTTCGACAATCTCCGCTGCCGAGGTATAGTTTTCGGCCATCATAGTCTTCAGAAAATCTTTCTTTCTCTTCTGGAACAAAGCCTTCTTGGCATCTTCCAGGGGGAGATTCTCCCGGAGGAAACGGATGATGTAATCCCGCCTGTACATCGGCGCGATGTCCAAAATCTCGTTCAAGGCCATCTTGATGTCAATGGATGTTTCCATATCTCCTACGACATTACTTTATTCTCCTGAGGACCGGCGGGAAGGAAAGGGTTCACGGTGATTGCTGCATCTCGCTTTTCCTTGACAAGCTGCTCATAAATCTCATTCATCTTCCGACGGCCGTCCTCGATGATGCTGAGATACCTCGGAAGATTCTCCCTGAAACTGGCATTGTTGGCATCCAGCGCAGCTACAAAGAACCGCAACCCGGTTCCTTGCTCATCTTCGTCGAACGTGGCCTTCACCATAATCAGTTCATCGGACATAAGATGAGCCGCATGCTTCAGGAGATCCATCTCCCACTCTTTCGTATCCACCGAAAACTGCCGGATGAGAAAGACCGACGGCAGACGCCCTGTTTCTACATAATAAGGTTCTCCAGCAACCATGAAACGCACCCAGTTCTCGCTTTTGTCGGGGACGTAGCCCATATGTCGCACTGCCTCTTCTATACCATCCGAAGACAGCGGGTCATTCATCACGACAGGCTCTGCCTGGACAGACTTTTCCTGCAAGGCTTCCATCCGCCCTTTCATGAGGCTGTTCTCGGCTACCAGCGCCGTATTCTTGTTGTCCTGCACCGACAGCATTACAAGGAGTATCACGCAGACTACTCCCAGAAAGATAGTGAACCACAACATATGCCTAGTGCTTGATAATGAGTTTGTTGTTCTGGTTGTCGATGGTAATGGTGCCGAAACGTTCCATTGCGCTCTGGCCCAGGAGCAGCGGAGCTTTCTGGCTCTTCACCACAGAAGCGTCCACGTTATGCAGGACGGCATCACCAACCTTTATTTCGCGCAGGGTGATGACTGTGCCTTCATTAATCTGGCCGTTGGCTACCTGGTAATAGCGCTTGCCCTTGATATCTTTGTCAGACAGATATCCATTTTTGAACATGAAGTTAGCTTCCACGGAAGAGATGGTAACGTCAGAGGCACCGGTATCAAAGATCATCTGGAGAGGCAGGCCATTGATGTCGCAGGGGATCTCGAAGGTGCCGCCGGGATTGCGCTTGACGGCAATCTCGGTAACAGCTTCCTCCTTTTCAGGCATAGCCAGTTCAAACTGCTTGAGGTATTCGGTGTGTTTGGCCTCGTACTCTTCAATCAGCGCCTTGAATGCCGGCAAGTTACGGACAGCATCCATATCATCGTCCAGGCGGATGTGAGAGAAACTGCGATATCCTTTTTCGAATGCGACACGGAGTGCCGCAATCGACTCGTCAAGACGCCCCATGCGTGAGTACAGACAAGCCCTGTCGTAATAGTGTCCGGCATCGTCAGGGTCGGACTCGACAATCTGATTCATCCACTCTTCTGCTTCCTGGTCTCGTCCAAGGAAATGAAGTGCATATTGGCGGCAGCTCCCGTTGTTGGCAACCGTATCCTTTTGGAGAACAGCTTCAAAGTCAGCATTGGCCTCTGTCGTGTTCCCGTCCTCAAGAAGAAGGGTGCCACGCATCAGATAAAGGTACGGATAGTTCTCTGTCATCTCCAACCCCATATTATAATCTTCCAGGGCGCTTCTGCGGTCTCCCTTCATCTCATAGCACCAGCCACGCTTGTAGTAGGCATAGCCACCCTTCGGATAATCCTCAATCGCAGCGGAAAAGTCAGCAATGGCGGCATCGAGGTTCCCGGACAGACGGTAATAATCGCCCCGGCTGCAAAGGTTGCTCCAGTCCGTCTCCTTCTCCATTGCCTTGGAAATGTCTGCAATGGCAAGCTCATTCAGCCCCAGCTCGCTATAACAGTCACTGCGGTAAACATTGATTTGATCATAATGGCCGAATTCGGCTTCCAGCTCGTCATAGGCTTTCACGGCCTCTGCATATTTGTGCGTATTCTCATAGAAGGCGCAAAGGAAGTACTTCCACTGGAATGGATTCTCACTTTTCTTTGCACGGGATTTCAGGCTGGCCTCCGCATAGTTCGGACGCTTTTTCAGGACTTCTGCTATGGCTGACATGCTCGCATCGTCATTTTTCTCGAACCAGTCCAGCCCGGCATCAATCGCCTTAGTGGCTTCTCCAAGTTTATCGTATGCCTGCATCTTGAATCGATATACCTCAGCATAGTCGGCATCGAACTTCTGGCATTTATCCAGTAACTCGATGGCCTCCTTGTATTGTTCGCGGTCAATCATGTTGCGGGCCAAACCGACCATAGCACCCTGATCCGCCTCATTCTCGGCAATCATCTTCTTGTAGATGATGTCTGATCCGGCAAGGTCGTCCAGATTATAGAGCGCCTGTGCATAATCGAATGCAATGCTCTGCAGGTTGTCCTTGTTATCTTTCTGGGCGAGTTCGTAAGCCGTCTTGAAAGAGGCTGCGGCATTCTCCTTCTCGTACATATCACGATATAGATATGCTTTCCACCAATGTAAGGTAGACATTGCAATCTCCGTCTTCTTGGGCTTATTGACTTTCAGCGCATGATTGATGTCTTGGAGAGCGTGGCCAAACTCCTCTTTGCGCCGAAGAAGCCGAACGCGCAGAAGCAGCGCTTCCACATTGTCCGGCGTCTCGCGGAGTTGCGAGTTCACCAGGTCAAGAGCCTTGGCTTCATCCTTTTCATCGTTCAGAACCTCGTAGGCCTTCTTGAGGTTGTAATCGTTTTCAGTCTTGTTTTTCTGGGCGTACACGTTGCCGCTCAGGACAGTCAGCAATACCGCTGACAGTAGGGTCAGGATACGTTTCATGATGCGTGAAAGTTGAAAAGTTTATGTTTTAGCGGATGTAAATCTGTCTCAAATTTAGGGAGTTTGGCCGGGCCTTCCAAGCGAAATCCCGGCCGATGTATGAACTGAAAAACTGGTGTATGAAATCAAAATCGCAGTCATTCCGAAGCCTCGTCAGTGCTCTTCTTTGCAGGAGCCAGACGCGGATCGTCGAGCTTGAGATTCCGCGTAAGGAACATTATGATACAGAGGATAATAAAGAGCAGCAGCGTTCCGGCAAGGAAGGCAAAGGTCTCCATCTGTAAAAGGATGTAGATGATTCCATAAGCGAGAGCAACCAGCCCCGTGAGGAGATAAGCCCACTTGTTCTTGACAATGCCGATGAAGTAAGCACCCAGTGCGACAGTTGTCATCACGGTTGCTATCAGATAAGACAGTCCGAAGGACAGGAAGTCCGAGAAAGCCAAAAGCAGAGAATAGAACAGCACCAGCGAAGCGCCGATAACCATATACTGGATGATATTGATGGGTTTCTTGGAGATAATCTCCACCACGAAGCCAGCAATGAACACCAGGAAGATAATGAGAAGGCCATACTTGGTTGCCCGCTCCGTCTGCCGATACTGCGTTACGGGCTTGACAAGCCTTACGCCAAAACTGTTGGACGAAGGGCTGGCCATCGTGATCTGGGAAATGAGCCACTTGGCCGTGAAACCGTCTTCCCGGACATCCCTATCCACCGGAAGGAAATCTCCCCCGAAGGAAGGACTCGGATAATCGGAAGTCATTTCTACTTCGGTCAAGCTACCCACGGGCTTGAAGAAAAGCGACTCGGAGCCATTGACTTTCATAGACACGGAGAAGGGTAGCACATCGCCTTCCTTTGCGTTGTCATCCAATACAAGTTCGGCTTTAAGGCCTTTCTCGCCGGATTTGACCTTGAGTTCCTTACCTCCAATGACGAAGTACGGATTGCCTTGAATTCCTTTCAGGTCATCCATATTCAAGACGACCTCGGCCACCTTGACTCCGGGTAGCCTGTTGTCCAAAACGAAGTTCCCCTTGATTGTCAGTTCAGCGGTATACACAGGTACATCATAGATGGAGCGGTGAAGAACCTGAGAGGTTGTATTTACTGTGTATTTTAGGCTATCCGGGTAAATACCTGCCTTCACGGTCTCTTTATCCTTGTCACTTCCAATGATATACTTGTAAGAGAGCCAGGGACCTGTAAATATCTGTGAAGACCCCCAGCTTTTGGTAATGTCGTTGATGGTTTCCGCATGATTATACGACCGCTCGTTGACAGATTTCCGCACCATACTCAACGGGATGAGCATCAGTAGAGCCAATACGGCAATAATGCTGACCTTGATCAGCAGGTTCTTCCAAAGGAGATTGTTCTTTTCCATAAGGCGTTATTTTTTTATTTGTTTGTACTTCATTTGATTACGGCAGTTCGGGCACAAAGTAAGCCAGCCATTCTGATAGAAAACTTTCATCAAAGGCTCGCGGCAACCCGGGCAATCGTGCCCCTCTTTGTAAATACAGCCCAAGTCACTTTGGAGCCTGTCGCCACGGAGGATGGATGCAGCCAAATCATCCCAGGGAACAAGTTGGCAAGTACTGTCCCAGGTTTTCATTTGCTCCGCCAATTCTCTCTCCTGATTCCGCACATTGCTGGTATAGCCATATTCATAGTATGGAACTTCATAGTATGGAACGTCACTTATCATTCTGGCTATAGCAGTTCCAGTACGGCTGCTGGAAGTATCTTCAAATAGCAGCGCTACAAAGAAGAGTGCCACCAAAGCACCAACCCCAGCCAGCGGGTAGATAACCAGCCAGTGAAACCATTTTGAGAAAGCCCGTCTATTCATCTGTGTAAATTTTACGCAAATTAAAGAAAAGTTTTTTACTCCCGCAAATAATTTGAGTAATTTTTACACAAAATATTTTTATTGCCCTCTCAGAGAAAGTTAGTAACTTTGCAGATGGAGAGGGCAGTTATGGCAAAAGTATTCATCAGTTACTCAAAGAAAGACTACATGCGCGAGAACGGCAAAATCGTTCCCGGGAATGTGGTCGATAAGGTCATCAAGGCCCTTTCCGCGAGTGGAATTAGCTATTGGATAGACCGGGAAGGCCTGGATGCCGGAGTTACCTATGCTGAACATATCGCGAAAAACATCAAAAAGTGCGACGTGTTCCTGTTCCTGTCCACGGAAAATGCCAACACTTCCGAATGGACCCTCCGCGAAATCAGCACGGCCATCGATTTTGGCAAGACGATTCTTCCGGTGCGGATAGACCATTCCTCATATGCGGATTCCGTAGCCCTGTACCTTTCTTCCGTGCAGTATATTGACTGGCAGGAACTAGGCGAGAAGGAGTCCCTCCGGAGAATCGTTTCCAGAATCAAAGGAACAGGCAAGAGTGAATCCCAGCGCCATTTCGATGCCCCAAAACTTACCGGATTCACAAAGTTCGCGCTCTATGCCGGCCTGGTATTCCTGACAGGAATCTATGCCTGTCTTTCCTATCAGTTCCTGTGGGCGAAGGCGCTGCGCTCCAGTGAAATCATGGGCGGCTTGGTCGGGTATGTTTGTGAGTTTGGCGTGCTGGTGTCCATCTACTACATCATCCGGATGCTCCGGCTCCGGCACTGCACTTTCGCTGTACCGGCGCTGACGGTCATCATTGTCTTCCTCGCAGGAATGCTGCTGGGAGACTATGATGTAATGCTAAGTGCGGTCCTGCTGTTCCTGGGTTGGCTGTTCCTTCTGGCAGTGTCGCTTACCGGCGGCAAGAAGTCTTTTTTCAAGGTAATGAGCAAGGAGCAAACTCTGATGAAACTGACAGATCCGGAGAATCTCCTCTTTGTGTATCTCATCATCAAGGCGGTGATTATCGTTTGCGCTCATTATTTTGGGCTATCAATGCATCACACTCTTGTCTCGCCTTTTCTTTTTTAGTATCTTTGCGTAATTAAGACACAAAGACCATGGCAAAAAAAGGTCAATATACCTACGAATACCCGCATCCGGCCGTCACGGCCGACTGCGTGGTGTTCGGATATGACGGCAAGGAGCTGAAGGTCCTGCTTATCAAGCGTGGCGCTGAAAAAGAAGCGAGCACCACGGCTTTCGCCGGAGAGTGGGCGCTGCCCGGGGGCTTCATGGACATCGAAAAGGATAAGACCATTGCCCATACGGCACAACGGGAGTTGAAGGAAGAAACCGGCCTGAAACTGGGAATCAAGGATTTCAAGGAAGTGGCCACTTTCAGCGACATCAAGCGTGACCCTCGCGAGCGCGTGATTACCATTGCGCATTATGCCCTTGTGAAGCTTTCCGACGTTCAGGCTGATACCGATGCCGAGAAGGCCGAATGGTTCAGCATCAAGGATGTTCCTTCGCTGGCCTTCGACCACGACAAGATACTGCGCGTCGCCTGTTCCAGGCTTCGTCAGGATATCCATTTTGAGCCCGTGGGGTTTGAACTGATGCCGGAGGTTTTCACCCTCCCTCAGCTTCAGAACCTGTATGAGGCCATTCTGGAAGTGAAGTTTGACCGCCGGAACTTCGCCAACAAAATGAAGCACTTTGGGATGCTGGTGGAAGTGGAAGACGGCACGCCCCGTCATGGCACCCGGACGCCCATCAAGTACCGTTTTGACAAGGAGAATTACGACCGGCTGAAAGCCCAAGGTTTCCAGCTGGAATTCTGATATGGCAAAGGAGAAAACATACGATGTGTTTATCAGCTATCGACGCCAGGGCGGCGCCGAAAAGGCTGAACTGACGAAAGGCGAGCTTTCCAAGCGCGGCTTTCGTGAGGCTCGTATGTTTATGGATACTAGAAGCCTGTCTTCCGGAAACTACATGGAAGGCATCTTAAAGGCCATTGATGCGTCCAGAAATCTGGTTGTCATCGTTACGAAGGACAGTTTCAAGGATCTGTCGGAGGAGAGCCCTTGGGCTAAGGAGATTGCTCATGCTCTTCAGATTGGGAAAACAATTGTTCCCATTTACTTCGACGGCATTACTGAGATTAAGTCGGACGAACTTCCAGCAAGTATCCAGCGCCTCGCATTTGAGAACGCCGTCATCTATGTGCATCAGTATGCCGATGCCAGTTTTGACCGGCTGGCTTCCAGACTTTCCAAGGAGCCAACAACGATGCCAAAGTGGAGCAAGTGGGTTCTTGGCGCTGTCGCAGCCGGAGGGTTGGCCGTTGGGGGTTATGAGGCCGTGGATAATGCCACAGACCTCAAGCCTGGTGAAGTATATGTCGTGAACTCCAGCAGTTCAAAGAGCTATCACAATTCCAAGTCCTGCGCGACCTTGAAGAACGCCAAGCACCGGGTCAAGAAGATTTCCGAGGAAGAGGCCATTCAGGAAGGCCGGAAGCCGTGTAAGAGGTGCTATAAGGACTAACGCTTATCATTTACAACGGTTTTGTGCCTTGTCGTGTATAGGCGACTGTAAAGATCCGTCATAAGCCTCACAACCTCATTACAATCCATCTCATTGATTTTCGGGAATCTGTTCTCTACAGCTTTAATTTTCGCGGTCGTTTCCTGATACTCTTCAACATAATAGTAGTCTTCAAGTATCACCAAACACTTATTCAGTTCAAGGAGAGCATATGCATAATAGCCCTTCTCGAATAGTTCGGCCGCCAGCCATAAGGACTTCTCTATATACGTTCTTATTGAGGTCAACTCCTCATGTGAAGAGACAAAAGAGTTAAAACGTAAAATACTTGATGCCCTGCTATCGGTGATGGCCGAACAGGAAGGACTTTGCTTAATGGTTGAGTCTCCATCTGTGCTGAACCGCGACATAAAACTCAGCACTTCCTTATCCACAATTATATCGCTTATCGAGACTGGCTTTGTCAGGTACAATCCCTGTAAAGATTTTACCCGGCTTAAAGCTACGTACAATTGCCCGGAGGCGAAGATATGGCTATGTAAATCAAGGACTACTTTATCGTATGTTTGTCCTTGCGATTTATGAATCGTGAAGGCATAGGCTAACTTAAGTGGATACTGATTGGTTTTCTGTATATATGGCGTCTCCTTTCTTAAAGTATGCTTTACCTCATCATACTTCATCTTATACCTATAATGGTCAGTTCGATTGATTTCAACGACATCCCCACTCTTTTCAATACGAACTAAAATTGTACCGCCCTCCTGACGAACAATCGTCCCAAAATCTCCGTTCACATACCCGAGTTTTTTCTTGGACTCAGTAAAAATCACTCGAGCGCCAGGCTTAAAGATAAACTCTGATTCAAACTTCGATGGCACTTCAATGGTGTTGTACTCATTCTCATCAGGCTGTTCCAAATCAACGGTGTACTGAGTAGTTTTGTCACTATTCTTGCTTTTTATCGTAAATAATGCCAATTCTCGATGGTTCGATCCCGGGAGCTTCGATAATTCGGCATGGTTGATTCGTAGGACCTCAGCGTTTGAGCTCGCAATGGAAACAACATTATTGGGAATTTGGTGTGGTGTAACGACTCTGCTGTTGAGTTGTTGCAACAGGTGAACGGCCTGTTCAATCGGACATCCCCTCCGTAAGCCATCAAGAATAGATTCATACTCCTTATCGTTATCGTGACGAACGGAATGCTTTAGCTCATAATATCTAACCTCTGATAAATGATTTTGGATAACATGGCTATTAAAGAAATAGTTCCCATTGTATTCAGCTCTAAGATACCTAGCGAGTTCCGGATCTTCGACTATGGGAGGCAACTGGAACATATCTCCAACCAGAATTACCTTGATTCCGCCAAAAGGGCTTTTGTTTCGTCGAGTCTCCTGACATATAACATTCATCATCTCAAATGTATCCGCCCGGACCATGGAAATTTCATCAATGATCATAGTCTGAACTGAATTCAGCTTATTAGTGAAATATCCATGATAACTGTTACGGCCTGATGAGTATTCCCTGGGATTTTGATATCCGTTTTCAAGGTCATCAAATTCACCGTAAAAAAATGAATGAATGGTCTGTGCGTTGTTATACACAGACTTAGCCATATTGGTCGGGACGAGAATAATCGCACCTCGTGTTTGGGAGACAAGCTCCCGAATCATGTAAGATTTCCCGGAACCGGCCTTACCTTGAATAAGAGTTATCGGTGCTGGATTCTGGAGAAAATCATCGATTATCCTTTGTTGTTCAGAATTGCAAGGCATAGTAACACGCAGGGTTAAAACATTTCTCCTTCGCTACTGGAACTCGTCTGGAAATTGCCATTCTGCTGCAAGGTGAGTTCATATGAAAGGATTTGATTCTCGAGATATGACGGTGACCCATCCTTAGAGAAGGCTTCGTTCTTAATAAAACCCCCACGTACCTTCCCGCTCATTGGCTTATCTGGATACCAACCCTTGCCGTAGTAGAAGAAGGTCTGATAGTAATTCCCATTCCTCAGATATATGGTGACTGTATCCCCGGCCTTGATGTATTTGTGGCCAGCGACACTACCATTCATGTTATTGTAGCGGACAATCGCGATTACATCTGAATTATTTGGAGCCTTAACCCGAATCTCAGAATGAGCAGTATAGTCATCGTAATACTGATTAGCGCCGTACCAGCGAGAATATGGCTGAGAACCATTCGATAAAGAATTGCTTCCATACTGAACTTCAAGACTCCGTGCTTCTGCGTCACGACGTTCTTGTTCTTCTCGTAGACGCTGTTCCTCTTTAGCCGTCTTTATCCTCTCCCTTGCATCAGGCACAAAAGAACTTGATGGGTACTTACGAATAAAACTCTCATATCCTGAAACACTACTGTCCCGTTAAAGTGGACTAATCGCTCTTTGAATTAATTGAAATACAGTCTATTAGGTGGTGTTTTGGAATGAAACGGACTTGATTTCGTAACTTTGCAGTCAA
>Ga0310697_10004702_pt1 | contig 13405 bp, 16 predicted proteins | sample 172DNAGHGlowgp2_FD_203883 | JGI IMG/M metagenome (GOLD analysis project Ga0310697, IMG submission 203883) | Sheep rumen microbial communities from Palmerston North, Manawatu-Wanganui, New Zealand - 1728 DNA GHGlow gp2 (v2) (version 2) | ecosystem: Host-associated > Mammals > Digestive system >...
TGAGATAAAGTTTTGGTATTTGCACCTTCATCTTTATCTTTCCAGAATTGAAAGCTGCTAATCTCGCATCAAAAGATCCAAGATATGCAAACTTATCACTCTTTAATTCATACTCAACACCTTCCATAATGACATTCATTACAGCACGCCATTCATCTGCATCATAATAACAATTCCTCAATTTGTTCAGTTTATCAGACAAAGCTTTTTCTTCTTTACTCCTATACAACTGATCATCAGTTTTGTTATATGATGATAATGGATTTGGACGAACAAATGATGAACTCATTTCCCTTCGTAATTCTTCACGTTGTTTTTCCGTCAGTTTGATTGTTGCAACATCAGTAGTGTGTGCTTTACGTTTCGCTTCTTCTATCTGACGTTTTAACATTTCTGCTCTACGAGCTTCTTCCTCAGAAGATAAAGATGTGTCATCATCGTCATCATCAAACATTTGAGATTTCAGTATCTTGATATATTTCTTTAATTCAAGTTTCTCAAGATCAGACATAGCAACCTCAACACCATGATCCATCTTTTCCAATAGATCTTGCAAATGTTCAACAGGTAACAATAATCCACTAAATTCTTTTTCATCAGCCATTTAGCTTCACTCCTTTCACAATAATGATGTATATGTAAATATACATAAAAATTAATATAAATAAATCCGGGATCGTGTGGGTTTATGCGTGTGAATTTAAATATTAATCATTAATTGGAACTGGTTCAACTATGATTGTTCCATCGGATACACCGATGGTATCAAGATTGATATTATTCATATTTATCACTTCCTTTATATTACTTGACCGGATATATTTTATATTACATGGGTTTGACCGACTCCGATATTGGTAGTATCGGAGTCACACCCATACTCATATAAGAAATTATTGACGGGGGCAATTGCCCCCGTCAACTATCTTAACATTTTAGGATAATATAAACCTTGTCATGAATATCATGAATACAACAAGACTAACAGTTGCTAAGATTGAAAATACATTGATGAATGTTTTCCATCGTTTATATCTCTTTCGCCATCTTTCATGTTCTTGTTTTATTTCCTCGATAGATAAGTTATCATACTTCATATATCATTCTCATGTTCTTTAGAATAATATTCAAAGTCATACTTTGATTTCATCTTTAACTGATTACCACATGACATTTTTCCTTCCGGACATTTGTTCTTTGTAACACAGTCGGGGCCAGCATGCTTGAAGATTGTTGGAGCGATGACAACACATTGCTTCCACATTTCCCAAGCCACTTCTCTTATTTCCCACTGTGCACGATTACAACATCTGTGTTTGAAGAAGTTGAAGAGTGAACGAATATTCATTGTAACGATGATTGATGTTGTGCATGCATTAGGGAGCACAAAGCGTGCATCTTCGTTCGCAACCTTACCAGCAGCCTTTTCGTCCATACCTTTCTTCATCAAATCTTCTTTGATGAGTTCTCTTAGATCTTCGTAATCACACTGAATACGTGTCATCAGCTCATCAAACATTTCCTTTGCAACAGGAAGGTTTTCGATCACAGATGGTGTTACATATTCGAACTGAGTCTCGTTTACATAACGCTGACTCTTCTGGGAATATGACGCTATTCTGTGACGGACCAGCTGATGAGAACAACAACGACTGATACCCTCAATAGCAAATGTAAATGTGGCATGCTCGATAGGAGATTCATGACCAAGATCCATCAGCATGTTAAGGAATCTTTCAGTGTTCTCGGGAGTGAGATTCTCCATCAATTCATCAACTCCAGATGATGAATAACAAAGCTTAGCTGCAGCGGCTATAAGCTTTTCTGGATTTGGTGTGTGTTCTAAGAGTTTTACTTTCATCTTAAATTCCTCCATATTGTTTATTTTATTATATTTGAAAGTGTATAGGTTTATATGTATTATTAAGTATTTTACTTTTTCTCTACATTCCCTACACTGCTTCCCAATATATAATATATATACAGAATAGAAAAAATAATAAGAAACCGAATCATAATGTCTTATATAGATATTCTAATTTTATAAAAGGTAGGTGAAATAGTATGGGTGGATTAATATATGATGAACAAGCATTGATAGATTCTCAAGTGTACAAATATGATCAATTCCTTCATTCTCGTTTAACAAAATATACAGGTGATGGAAGAACAATTGTTACATATTGGAATATCAATGATGATCAGACGACAACATCATTTGGTACTGATACGCATTATCAGATACTCGGTACAGATTCTCCATTGAGGTATAATGAGATAGAAAAGTTTCCAATACTTGGATTCTCTCCATTAAATCCAGAGGAAAGTCAAGCATCTCAAACTAATGTAAGAAATTACAATCTTAGTGGTGAATTGTATATTATACCTGGAACCGTTCAGCCAAAGGAGAATGATTTCTTCATTATCAATCATCTTAACATGAATCATATATTCAGAATCACACAAGTAACACAAGATGGTTTGAATGTTGATGGATACTACAAGTGTCAATATTCACTGTTCTCTACAAATCCAGATGAGATAGAATGGATTCATAAACAAACTGTGAAACACTTTGTATGTGATCTGAAAACTATAGGTGGTGATGATCTTGTACCTGTAATAGGTAAGGAAGATTACGAATACAGAAATAGAATCATCAGATTAGTAAATGATATGGTAGATAACTATACTGCCAGATTCTACGATCATACACATAACTGTTTTCTGTTACATCTGAGCGGAAGAACGTTATTTGATTTATGTGGAAACATGTTCATGGCAAAACATGGAATAATGATGATGCAACCGAGAATATTGTTCTTAATCCAAACAAATTGAGAATATATGATATGGAAGATTTGTATCAAAAGTCTCCTTATAAATGGATTGAGCGAGATGCTCCTTTACGGTATATTGATACTTTCAAATATCATATTCGTAAAGGATATGATTATCCAGATTCATCATTTGCGAAATATGGTACAGATGTTGATATCATGATACCAACAAATCCGTGGTGTCGTTCTTCTGAATGTGAGGATTATTTCCCGATAGAAATGATGAATATTCTTGAGAATGAAACAGATACTCGTCCGTGTGCTGAGTGTGATTGCAGATGTTGTTCAAAACGTTCTGATTGTGTACGTCACTATCAGTTGAAACGGTTTGATTATGTTTCAATCATTCATGACTTTATTCACGGTAAACTCCACACATTAGAACAGCTATCACTCTACACAGGTGATCAGTTGTTCGATTACTCGATGTCTGAAGAGGTTTATCTGTGGACACCGATCATTATCTACATTATAAAATACATTCTTAAATTAAAATAAGAAAGGAAGATGAATTCATGCAAAATTGTAATTGTGGAAAACATTCAGTTCCTGCAGCACAGGTAGTTCCTGTAAACTGTGAATTTGTAATTCCAGCGTCATATCCATACGTAAGAGCTGTATCAAATTCATACGAATGTTGCTGCTGTCCAACATCTCAACCTTCTATGAAGGATTATCCTACATCAGGACCATATGTTGGAAATGCGTTTGCTCTTAATAATGCAACACCGTATCTTATCGATACTACTTCATACTCATACGGTCAAGCTCTATCATTTGCTGAGAATATCTTTACCAAAGTAACAAAGAGAGATGATCCATCATGTATAAATCTTACCGCAAGATTTGATTTTACAGATTCATCATTGACAAATGCTGTACGTTTTGATTTTCTTAAGAATTATACAGCCCGTAAATACGAAGAACTTTCAGGCGTTCTTCCAATCATAAAGAATGGAATCAAATTCAGAATCAATTATACAATCTACAATTCTGATGGTGGTGTTGAATATATAGGTCATACCGATTGTAAGGTAGATACTCCAATATTCCATTTCACATCAATCAAAGATGTATTTGTGCAATCTTCAAACGGATTAATCATTGATAATATTCCTGCAATGACATTCCAAGGAAGATATACAATTACAATTAATAACGTCGAAGCTTCAATCGAGGTTATCAATACTAAAGAACATCTTCAGGATCCTTCATTGAATCCTTTCTACACATTCGAAGATAACAATAGAAAGATCCTGCTTCATAATACTGAGATCTCTGGACAGGCTGCTGATGATGTTCTCGTTATCGGAGAATGTGCTGTTAACCAGTCTTTCGAGTATCTTGCAAATGTATCAACTCGTTTAAGATTAAACTTTATCGCATTTACATCTCTTCCTATAGCATGCGGTGACACTTCTCCAATATGGTTTGCTCTTAACGAACCTACAGAACAGAGTATAACCCAACTCAGAAACGAAGTATCTGCAATTGAAGAAGAGATTACTCTTATTCATGCCAAGGATGCTGATCAGGATGCAAGACTGACAAATCTCGAAGGTCAGGTAGAACTCAACCGTCAGAACATCGCTACTCTCACTGAAAAGGTTGCTGCTCTCGAAGCTAAGGACATTGAACACGATCTCGCGATTCAAGAACTTACACGACGTGTAACAAATCTTGAAGCAATTCCTCTTGCTCTTGTTGTTTATAAAGCGAATAAAGAAATCAAAGCATCTCAGCTCACATGGAAAGGATATGGACAGCTCTATCAAGCATCGCAAACTTTCTATGCTACCGGAGATTTCGACAACGATGTTCGTGGTGGATATCTTATACCTGTTGCTGCTGATGCAGAGGATATATCTGAACTTGCAGAACAACTCCGTGAAACAACAGAGACTGCAGATAACGCTTGGGCATCAGCATCTACAACTGCTGAAACAGTTGAAACACTTTCTGGAAACGTATCAACAATGAATGAAACAGTATCTAATCTGAATACAACTGTTGCAGAACATGAAACTCAGATCTCAACAAACACAACAAATATCGGAACTTTGAACGAAACAGTTGAAACAATTTCAACATCTGTTGCTGCACACTCTGATGAAATTACCGCAAATGCAACTGCAATCGAAACAAATTCTGGCGCAATTTCTGATTTGAATAATGCTGTAACTACACTCAATGAAGAGGTTGATAATCTTGATGAAAGAGTTATTATGCTTGAGCATCCACTTGATTCAACAAAAATCAATGTTCGTAAAGCATCTGATAGCACAGTAACAACATATGATACAATGACTGCTGCAGTTGCATACATCAATGCAGATACTGCTACTGATACAGAAAAGTACGATATCATCATAGGTTCTGATATGACAAGCAGTGTTGATAATGCATATCAAAAGATATCTTCATCTAAATTAAGAGATGTATACAACAACGGTGTCAATAGAGCTATACCACAAGAAGCATTTAGTAACTCTGGTATTGAACATTTCTACTGGGGTGATATGTCAAATCATACTGATGCTGCTCTTGGAGCTATGTGTTTCTCTGGTTGTAAAAACTTGAAAACATTTGAATTCCCATCGATACCTGTTACAGTTAGCTCAAGTGTATTTATTAATTCCGGTCTTACAACAATTGATATTCCTCCAACTGTTACTTTCAGTGCAAATGGTAGTGCGTTCGGAGGTGCTCAAGATCTCAAAACCGTTACATATAACTCAAAATACATAACCGTTGGACTTTTCTCTGGTACTGCAATTGAATCAATCACAATCGGATCAAATGTAACAACTATCTATCAACAAGCATTTGCAGGAGCTTATAAGCTCAAGAGTATTTCACTTGGTAAAAATATAGAGACTGTGTATAACCAAGCATTCTCTGGTTGTAGCGCTCTTGAATCTGCTACGATAGACATATCAGGTGCTATTTATGAATATGCATTTAGTCCTTGTGAATCACTTACTAATGTAACTCTTGGAAATGCTGTTACTGGAATAGGTGCAAATGCATTCAAATCATCTGTATTTACAACAATTGATATTCCTGCAAGTGTTACATCTATCAGTGATACGGCATTCACTGATTCTGCAGTTGAAACAATAAACATCGATAAAGCTGAAAATAGCATTTATGGTTCTCCTTGGGGTGCTACAAATGCTACTGTTAATTGGAATGGTGAATGAACATTATATCTATATACGTGGGGAACAATCCCCACGTATTTTTTAAAGAAAGGAATGATTAATTTATGGCTGTTCATAAAGTAAACATAGATGTTGTTGATCCAACTTCTACTAATCCAATAGCTGTTATAGGAGAACCTCAACCATGTAAAAATTATGCAGCGACAGCATACGAGGTTAAACAACTTATACAAATCGCAAAATATTATGTATATAAAGCTGGTACAAATGAGATTATCAATGGTAGAAACTATTATGATTATTTTCCCGAGGAACGACCTGGTGGAGGTGGTGGCGAAGGTGTTACATCATATTCACCTCTGACTGAAAAGCCTGAGATCGATAACCATACTCTCATGCCTGGTAATAATACAAGTTCTGAGTTGGGTCTCCAAACAAAACTTACAATAGTACAGCTCGAAGCAGTAAACAGTGGAATCACATCGTCAGATGTTGAACAAATAGAAACCAATAAAAAAGATATTTCAACAGTTCAACAAACAATCGGTGACATTAACACTGTCTTAGAGGAGGTGTTATAATATGCCTGATCAAACATTAGAACAAACATTAGCTGATAATTTACAACGAGTAAAGGATACTGTACCTGCTATCGGTAATGCCATTATAGCAAAAGGTGGTACTGTTGGTGCTAATGACGGTCTTGAAGAATTTGCTGCTGCTATTGCCACTATACCAAATTCATACACTCAAGCAGATGAAGGTAAGGTTGTTTCGAATGGCGCACTTGTAGCTCAGACCGCTGTCACCTATACAGAGAATGGTACTTACGATACTACGACTATGAATAGTGTCACAGTTGATGTAGCATCAAGCAGCGGTGTTACTCTAGGTGTAGGTAGAGCCCATACCTGTATTCAGATGTTCAATAATACATGGACGGTAAAAACATGGAGTGGTTTGACAACTTTCGATGGTGTCAGAGTCTGGACTGACGGAGAGAATATCTATTATTCAAATGGAACCGAACAGTATGTCCTTGATAAGTCGACATCCACATGGAGTGAGAAGGTATGGAGTGGTTTGACAAATTTCGATGGTTCCAAAGTCTGGACTGACGGAGAGAATATCTATTATTCAAATAGGTCATCGACGCCGATACAATATGTCCTTGATAAGTCGACATCCACATGGAGTGAGAAGGTATGGAGTGGTTTTACAGATTTCTATGGTTACAGTGTCTGGACTGACGGAGAGAATATATATTGTTCATATGGGTCATCGACGCACTATGTCCTTGATAAGTCGACATCCACATGGAGTGAGAAGGTATGGAGTGGTTTTACAGATTTCTATGGTTCCGGTGTCTGGACTGACGGAGAGAATATCTATTATTCAAATACGACATCGACGCCGATACAATATGTCCTTGATAAGTCGACATCCACATGGAGTAAGAAGGTATGGCGTGGTTTGACATATTTCTATGGTTCCGATGTCTGGACTGACGGAGATAATATATATTATTCAGAAGGTTCAATTCAATACGTTCTTGATAAAGCTACATCTACTTGGACGACTAAGACTTGGAATGGATATCGTTATTTCACCGGTCGGCATATCTGGACAGATGGAGATAATATATATTATTCAGAAGGTTCAAATCAATACGTTCTCGTCAAATCCCCATACATAACTCGTTCAGTACCTTCGGCTGTGCCCACCAAGGCGATAACTGTGACATAACATATGAACTGTTTATACTCATGACAGTAACACCCTAAGAGTAAGTCTCTAAGCTATATCAGAAGTTCCAAAATTAGGGTGTTTACATAAAAAGGTAATTTGAAAGAGTAAAAGCGGAGCGTTGGAAAAACGTATAGTGGATAACAACCAACATGAAAAATCGGTTGACTTGCACCGAATAAAAGGCAAGCACCGACATCATTGCTCTTTCTTATTAGATAACTTGAAACAAAAAGCCATCTTTAAAGGAGGCATGATGTGATGATTGTTGCAGAAGCTATCAATGACAGTGAAATCAAAACATCACGTGATTTAACTGATGAAGAGTTAGAGATATATAATAACCAACTCGAATCAGAGTCAATCGAAACCGGCGTTAAATTATTCTAAAAAGAAAGGATATAATACAATGAAAGAAACACATGAGGAAATCTTCAATAGAGATTGGAGTAAAGAGTTTATTACAAAGATGGAGAATGCTATTGAGACATCGCATCATAAATATGGATGGATGTCAGATACATATCCTGAATTAGCACAAGCTGTAAAGTGTATTCAGGAACGTTTAGATCTTTATAATAAAACTCATAATAAGGATTATCTCGTTGACATTGCTAACTTCGCAATGATCGAATATAAATACCCTTCATATTCAGATGCCAAATATACACCAACAGATTCTGACAAATCACCTGGATTAGCAGGTGGTATATCTTATAAAGAACTCATGGAAAAATAAAAAAATATTATGGGGGCTATAAGCCCCCATACTTTATCAGATTCGATTCTTTACGACCTTGAGATCAATAGGAACCATTGTTGGTGCTAATACTATATTACTACGAACAACATTGTCATGATAATCAAGTAATACATCTGAACATGCAAATCCGTTTGGAGATGTTTTGTCCACCAGAGTTCTGATGGTTTCCTTCATCTCATCCATAACAGGTTCTGGCTGTACACCGTAATTAAGTTTCTTCGACAGTCTTTTTATTGTCATGATAAACTCTTTTAACTGTTTTCTTTCTTTATTTCTTTTCATCGTTTCTGCTTTTTCTTCTGTCTCATATTCATTTTATTCACCTCCTTATTTAATTTCAGGAGATTTAGTGTCGTTTATTTCTGATTCTACCTCAGTAATTAATTTGTCCGTTTCTTGTTCAATTCTTTCACGTTCAAGTCTTTCTTTTTCAGCTTCTTCAAGTTCTCTTTTTTCTTTTTCGGCTTGTTCAGCTGCTTCACGTGCTTTCTCTCGTTCGAGTTTCTCTGAAAACACGGCATTACTTAATTCGATATTAAGCTTTCTATTAACCGCACTTTTGATGGCTAACTCGATTTTCCACCATTCGTCATCAGCATGGTTAGCTAATATTCTATCAATGATCTTCTGGATTACCAGATCCTCAGTTCTTGTTAAACCGTGAAACTTTATGCTTGTGAATTCTTCTGCGTTTTTCATTTTTATTTACCTCCTTAAATTAACCGATGAATTTAGAATAGTCAATTGTTACATTTATACCGATAAATATAAATGTAACAATGGTTATTACAAGTTCTAATATAACAAACAAGTTTGTCTGTCGATCTCTTAATTCATTATATTTGCAATTAATCCCAATATCAAACTGAGACATTAGCATCTTTCCAGAAAAACGATACCATATTGAATTTATAATATATCCGAATATTTGTCCAATCCAAATAAATAAGAAAACAATATCTGAAATATCTTTTATGATATTTTTAATTATTTTGATATTGCTACATGTATCAACAATATCCATGTAATTACAACGTTCAATCACAAATGTGAATATGAACAAGTATAATACAAATATTATGAATCCCAATAATCTATTTCTCGATCTCGTCTTATCTAACAAAACCTTATCTGAGTATATATCTGAATTAATGAGTCTTTTCAGGAATAATTCCCATACCTCATTAATCGCAAATGTTGTAAGGTAGCTTGCTAATAAGAACCAAAGACTTATATCATTTACAGATGTTACTTTAAATATATCCATTTCTGTTTCCTCCATTATAATAAACAATTTCCGATATAATGTATATTATCATCATTGTCAAGTTTAGATATAATTACTATTATACCAGATGAATAGTATATAACTGATGATGTTGATATTTGTTTGAAGTCTTCTTTATCACCAAGATTATTATACATTTTATGTTCATTATCCTTTGTGATATAGTCAAAAAGCATATCGAAAGCTTCTGTTTCGGATTTTGCTCTTGCTATATAATAATCTTTATTTGGTCTGGATTCTGAAGTTACAACAACACGATATGTCGAAATGACTCCTTCTTCTGTCTTCACTGGATAATGAATTCCGTCATATATTTTGTTACTTAAGTTAGATCGTTCTATTATTGTGAACATGACGATCATATTTTGTGTTGTTCCTCCAATAATAAGCGGGTGTAACACTGGATCCTTCATTGATTCAATCATCTTGATCCAATCAGTTTTTGTTGATGGTACGGTGACATCACCGTACCATTTTTCTTCATAATCATCCAGATATATATCTGAAATATATCCATGCGGATCTGTTGGCTTAACAACAGTCATGTCGATGTCTGGTTCTTTTGGATTCCTGATATTAAACGAACCTATCTTACATCTCCATCTTCCTGAAGTAATCAGTTCGTTAATACGAATATCACTTGTCATGGTTTGTATCTCAGATGGTTTATTTCTTGTGCTCCATAATATCTGGAGCTTGAATTCTGTTGACATTGTTTATTTCCTCCTTTATTTCGTTTATTACGGATTTATTAGTATACCTACCGTCATTAGATGGTAATAAATGTTTTGCCGAAAACATCATCTGATATGAGATCGTGTATTTGGAAACACAGTCATCCCATTTCTTTTGAGATGAATTATGGTAGAACCATCTGAGATATTGTTTTATGTTCTTCACAGAAGGTTCCTCTCCAGTCGCGTAAATGTATCTTCTTCTGATTCCGTTTCCGATGACATTCAGACAATAGTTTGCACCAGCTCGTTTTGGTCCGAAATATATGTGTTTCTTCTTGATTCTTTTCTTTTTACTCACGATTATCAGTAACCTCACTTTCATTATGTTTAAAATCTTAATTTAACATTTGAATCATAATCAGATGTATCTCCTCTGATGATATTGTATTTATCAATTGGATCCATATCATCAAAGATGATTTCAAACATATGCATATCAACCCAGTCTGAAAAGGCTGCAGATATGTAACCGAAGTTTCTTGGTTTTCCATTTATTTCTCTGAAAATCATGCTTTTGTTTCCTGTGCGCATGTGTTCTTTGAGTCTGTATTTTACAGACCTTTTGTAGTTGTGCACATTTTTGAAATATGGGATATCTTTCGCATACTTCCATTCATGAAATGTTCTGTTCTCGATCATTATATTTGCGAGAACATTTTTGTCGAGTTCCTTGTGCTTTTTCTCGATTCTTGCGTTTGCCATTTTAATATCCTCCTTAAAATATAATATCATGGGCCCATAATGGGCCCATGTCTTTATGGCATTTCAATATGAATGCCATGCGTCATCAAATCTGCAAATACCGTAGCTTTCTTAACCTCGTTTGTCCGGTTACAGATCTTATCTGTTCTCTCAGTTTTCTTTCGAGAACATTGAGAGCTTTCTCTTTACCGAACATTTCTTCTGTATTCATTAATCCAACAGCAATAGCAAATATAAGATTGTTATCAACGTGATTGGATATAAGCTCAGCTTGTTTGAGAACAAACTTTTTCGTTTCGAGCTGATTATATATAACAGATACGATTTTGCCGAATTTTGTATCAGCATCATCACTCTCGTTAATGCAAAATGATAAGAGTGATTTTAAAAATGCTAAATCTTCATTCATGCCCATATCAAGTCTCATCCTTTCTGTTTTCCATGTTGTCGTTTATCTCGCATAATGTGTCAGTACATTTACCAATCACATCCAGTAATTTATTAAGCAAATCATAAAATTTAATGAGTGTATTAGAGCATGCATCGATTCTGTCAGCGCATTTATTTATTCTATCAGCGATGTCTTCAATCGATTCTTTTGATTTTTCATGTTCTGTATTTGATGTTGTTGTATTTAATGCGTCATCATCGTTGATGAAACAGCACATACCAATACACATTCCAGGTTCAGGATAATGTTTATCTCCATATGCTACTGTTGTCACATAGTGGTAGTTTGGCCATCCTGTTCTATCTTCAGGACCGATGTCTTCGTTAATTCTTAAATCGTCTATATTGAAAAGACCTGGTATGAAATCATCGCTTTTTGCAACTATGTGTTTGAACATATCTTCGATCGTATAAAACACTTCAGCTTCAGCAAGTGCGTCTGCAAGAGATCCTCTGTGTGGGCGATAAATTATCTTATTGAATTTTGGTGGTGCAAAATTTATAATCAGAGAACTTGGATATTTAAAATTCTTTCCACCAGAAAGAGAACATGTTGTTTCTTTACCAGTTCTTTCATTTTTAACCACCCAATCTTTTGGACCAGAACATGTGTTCGTATTAACAGGTTCGATTATAAGAATCGTGTCAAGATATAATGAATCGGTCTCTGACACTATTGGTCTGAAGAATACATCGAGTGTTCTTTCTGTATTACGTATTTCTTCAAATGTACCAGATGAGAAACCATTGATTTCTGATAACATGAACTTATGATACGGATTTCCATCGGAATCTTTTCCAACAAATAATATGTGTTTTGGAAGACCGTGTTTTGCATCTATTGGAACATCTGATATTTTGAATTTACAACGAACGTGGTAAATTGTTCCGTCTAATTTCATATCGAGATAACTCTCAAAGTCGGAATATTCATTTATTCCGAATATTCCAAAGTCATTGTTGTATATCTCTATCGTCTTCAGATCTTTGATGTTTACTGGAATATCTATACCCTGATAAATAACGTTGTAATCTGTTGGATCACCTGGTCTGTGACCAAACGATTTCTGCAAATCAACAAATGTCTTTTTGATGACTGAAACATCGATTATTTTTTCATTTCTATGGTTGCATTCAAGTATCATGATCGGATCCTCTCCAGAAAACATCGGTATTATCTGTTTGAGATTAGTTTCATCATCAGCATTTTCAAATGCTGATGATTTAAAGATCATGAGATGTTTCGACATTTCTGCCGAGCAACCATTCTCATTTATGCGTGAAACCGATTCTGATATCTGGGTTTTAATATTAGAATCATATGACACATAGCAGTCATTATATACTGCATATGCTCCTTTTCCAATTCTCTTTATTATTGTTATTGGCATATTTGTTGAATGTTTCATTATTCATTATCCTTTCTTGTTCGAGTCATAAAGTGTGATTTTGACTCATTGTTTAATTTTATATCATCGAAATTTATTCCATATCGTTCGGAATAAATTTTCATAACATCCTCTGTTCTGAGCTGTTTGTCAAATATGTTTTTCAAACCAGATATAAACTTGAAATCTTCGATGAATTTCAGTATCTCTTCTTCGGATTTATGTTCTATCTCGAGAACATATATTGACATACACAGGATATTTGATGCCACAGAATCAACACATCCGTCAAATATGTCATAAGCCCATTCTTGGTACAGCTGCTCC
>Ga0310697_10004704_pt1 | contig 13399 bp, 10 predicted proteins | sample 172DNAGHGlowgp2_FD_203883 | JGI IMG/M metagenome (GOLD analysis project Ga0310697, IMG submission 203883) | Sheep rumen microbial communities from Palmerston North, Manawatu-Wanganui, New Zealand - 1728 DNA GHGlow gp2 (v2) (version 2) | ecosystem: Host-associated > Mammals > Digestive system >...
TATAGTAGAAGACATCCCTGTTGGTCGCTACGGATGAGGTCCGTTCTGCCGATCCGAGCATGTGGCCCTTGTTGCAGCCGCCGCCGGTGCTCTTTGATCTGTACTGGATTGAGGAGGGAATGTCCGGATCCACACGGTATGAGTCGTTACGGCCGGCGCCGCCCAGATACATGCTGTGCCGGGGCGCCGCCACCCAAACCGGGCAGTGATGCTCGGCGCTGTAGCAGACGGTGTAATTGCGCGCCGTCCTGCCGCCGGGCCCCGTTTCGCCGCCGGTGCACAGATGGATGGCATAGTACTGCGTCGGGTCGGTGGAATTCACGATATACTGGCCGATCCTTTGGATGTTCATCAGGGGCGTCTCGTACCAGCCCGGCTGGTCGCCGCCGATGACGATTTCGCCGGCAAGGGTGGTAAAACTCCGGATTTCGCCGTAGTAGAAGACGTACTTACTCCCTTCCAGCACGCCGATATAGGCCTGGTAATAGTAGGTGTGTCCGGCGCCCAGACCGTTGAGGGTGACGTTGAATGCGCCGCCGCCGTAGTCGTTCGCCTGCCAATCCTCGGTCAGACTTGATGCGGATAGCCCCCATTTGACACCGCAATAGGTAGGCGTGCCGGTGTAGGTCGCGGAAAGCGTGGCCTCGGTCTGGGTGACATTGGACGCAGCGCCCGTTGTCACTGTCGGCTCCACCGGCGTTGGATCCCCACCGCCGCCACCGGGCATTCCGCCGTCCAGTTTGAAGAACGTCACATCCTTTTGTGCGCTGGTATAGCAGCGGAACTGCTTGGAACTGGCGTTGAATTGCAGGAAACGGCTGGGGTACTTGACATTGTAGGCACGGGTGACACCGTTGGTCGTCCTGAAAGTCCAGCGGTAATTGTCCGTCGGGGCTGCCGTGCTCTGGTTCAGGGCGTTGCTGCTGGAATTCAATCCATAATACTTGTCGCCCATCTTCATCGAATACCCCGATCCGGATTTCTCGATGTGGATATTATAGGCCTTGGCGCTCTCGTAGGGAATCTTCCCGTCCGTGATCGTGACGGATGCGTGCGTCTTCGCATCGCCGTCACTGTCCAGTACCAGCCTGTCCGGCTCATACACGATCAGATAGTCACCCGTCCAGTCCGTCGGGGCGCTGGTGACCTTTACGTAATACTCGGCGGCCGGTTCCGGCGTCGTTCTCGTGGCTCCTTGCATGCTGATTCCCAGTATGTTCCGGGCATTCTGCGTAAATGTCTTGGAAAAGCCGTTGAATGTTTTCCGGTAGGTGGCCCGGTCGGTCACGACCGTGACGGCGAGTTCCGTCAACGTCTCGGGATAGATGCTCACCCAGAACTCCAGATGACCGGAGGCATCGACGGAAAGGTTGTCCGCGAGGACGGTCACGTACGGCAAACCGTCGGGGGCATAATCGTCCGGATTCGCGAGGTCCACGATGCCTTCGCCCGTAAGTTCCGCCCCGTTCTGTCCCTGCAGGGCGATGCTTTGCACCGTTTCGCCGTCAGTGAGGGCCAGGTCCTTCAGGGTGATGTCGGCATGGGCGGTCAGGCGCTTCCAGCGCAGGGAAACGGGTGAGTCCGGGAAGCTGCGGTAGTCCTGGGATTCTCCGGCAAGGAGGTCGGCGGAGGGGTCGTAGGAATGGGCCGTGGGAGTCTGGACGGAGGGAACGGTGACGAGGATATCCGGCGCGTCGGAGAAATCCGTCTGTGTCACGGAAGGGTAAATCGCATAGAAATGGTAGGCGCCGACCGGAGTAGGGAAGTCCCCCGGTACCGTGAAACGGGCCGTGGGGCCGCCTTGCGACAGCGGCCGGGAAGGATACAGGTTCGGTCCCATCCAGTTTCCGTCCACGGTATAGGCCATGCTGATGGCGTCTCCCGCCGTCCATTCGATGGTCTCGCCGGTCCAGGCGGTGCGGGTCCCGGGGGCGTCGGAGGTGAACTCCAGGCTGCCGGCGAAGTCTTCGGTGTGTTTCTGGCAACCGATCAGGGCCAGGGCTGCCAGGGCAGCCGTCCAAAGCATCTTTTTCATAGGCTCAGTCCAGGTCTCCAAGGTCGATGCCGGGGTCATATCCGTCGTCCGCCCTGTCCGCCCCGGAGGCCTGCAGGAGGGCGCTTTCGAACCGGACTTCCGCCAGGCGGAGATCCGGTGCCACATATTTTTTCAAGTCAGTCATGTCCAAGTTCAGGTTGCAAAAACTATTCCTCCCACACCAGATACGCGGAGACGAGCCAGTGGTTCATCTTGTCTCCGTCAATGGCCTGCGCCCCGGGAATCGAGATGGTAAAGCGGTGCATGCCGGCGGCGAGCTCGCCCAGCGGGATGTCATGCGGCTCCGCCTGGGAACCCGGGCACCAGCCGGAACGGGAAAGGTCGGAGGATGCGATCTCGCGGATGACATCGTCCGGGCTCAGCGGAGTACGAGGGCCGTTCCGCCGGGTGACGACGGGTTGTCCGTTCCGAAGGTACCAGATGCCGGAGGACGGATTGAAGCGGCGGAAGGCGGAGCAGTCGGTCCGCCAGGGTGTGAAGTCGAGGACGGTCTCTCCGTCCAGGGAAAGGATGTTCTGCTGCTTGGTGAACTCATCCCCCTCGGAGTGCCCGCCGTGGCCCGTAACGATGTAGCGCAGAGCGGCTTTCGAGGCGAACCGCGGCAGTTCGAAATCCACCGTCAGGTCCTTCCGGGCGAAGATGTCGGGATACTCCTGGCCCATGTAATAGACCGTATTCACAAGCGGGGTGACGTGCCCCTTGGGCACCGGCTCATATTCGCAGTCGGTCTCGTCGATGTCGATATCGACACTTGCCACGTAGCCTTCTTTCGTCCAGGTGTCGATGAACACGCCCACCCAGGCCTCGCCCTTGAGGAGGGGATAGAGGTCGGTGATATCGGCCTCCCAGACCGCCTCGGGGGCCCATTCGTCGATATAGACGGGCTTCCGGGAGCGGTAGGTGGAGGTGTCCCGGCGGCTGTAGTAGCCCACGCCGAACGGGGTCATGAAGCGCATGAGTTCCACCGTGGGCTCGAAGTCCGGCCCGGGGACCGTGCCGATGAGCTTCTCATACCGAGTGGAATCCACCTCCGGGAACTTCGCCTCGCCCTTCGCGATGGACAGGAGATTGACCTTGGGACCGTTCGCCGGGATCACGAAGACCGATCCGGACTTGTCCCAGCGGTCACCGTCGGACTCGACACGGACGGTGAGTTTCGCGGAGATCTTGCGCTTGTATTCGGGGATGGAAACCTTCTTGAGGATGATCCGGCCGTTCGTCAGGTGGACGATGCCTTCCGCGTCGGCATCGGTATAGGCGCCGAGGGAGTCCGGCAGGAACCGGACATGGGCCCGGTCGAACACGGTGATGTGCGTGTCCCCGACACTGCGGTAAGTCCGGGTGCAGGCGGTGGCGGCAATCGCAGCCAACAGGATGAGGGTGAAGTATTTGCGCATGTCGATGTTAATTGGCGGTGATGACTTGTCCCGGACCGTGGTAGATCTTGACGGGACCGTCCAGCAGGACGGCGAGGACCGTGATGCCGGGATCGAGCGCCTGCTCGGGCACGTCGATTTCCAGAAGGCCCGGAATCTCGTTCCAATAGACCTTGTTATAGACCTTGTAATGGAGCATCTGGCCGCTTCCCACGACCCAGACGCGGTTCACGCGGTTCACGATGCCCTTGACCTCGACCGGACCTATGGGCTTGTACGGCAGGTAGATATACAGGATGTCCCCGGTCTCGTTCAGGGTGGTCCAGCCGTGGACATGGCCGGCGGGGATGCCGGCGCGGGTGTTATAGACGGCCTCCTTGTGCTTGCGGGTCCATCGGCCCAGTTCCTTCAGGACGGCCACTTCCTCCTCCGGAATGGTTCCGTCCTCGCGGGGACCGATGTCCAGCAGGAGGTTCCCGCCCATGGACAGGCAGTCCACGAAGGTCTTGAGGACCATCTGCGGGGTCTTGAAATTGAGGTCCGTATGCTGGAAGCCCCAGGAGTCGTTGATGGTGTAGCACAGCTCCCAGTACCGGTCCTCCGGCCGGACGGTCGGGACGCCCTGCTCCGGAGTGCCGTAGTCGCCGTAACCCTGGATGCGGGAGTTCACGATGACATTCTTGTTATAGGAAGTGAGCAGGTCGATGATCTCGGGTGCGTGCCAGGTCTCGGCGCTCTGCTCCCAGTCGCCGTCGAACCAGAAGAGGTCCGGCTTGCAGGCCTTGGAAAGCTCCCGGAGCTGCGTTTTGTCAAAGTCGATGAAGCGCTGCCAGCGGGCGGGATCGTCGGCGACGGCATAGCGGGTCTCGGTCTTGGTGAAGTTGGGATAATCCGGATGCGACCAGTCCAGGAGGGAATAGTAGAGCCCCAGTTTGAGCCCCTGCCTGCGGATTTCCTTCACAAAAGGCGTGAGAACGTCCTTTTTCGCGGCGGTCTGCTTCGGGACGGACAGGTCGCTGGCCTTGGTGTCCCAGAGGGCCACGCCGTCATGGTGCTTGGAGGTGATGACGGTGTACTGCGCACCGCTCTCCTTAATGAGCCGGGCCCATTGCGCCGGGTCGTACTTCGAGGCGGTGAAACCGTCCTTCTGCGCCATGTATTCGCTGTAAGGCAGGTAGTTGTTGTAGAAGGACCAGCTCTCCGACACCCCGTCCACGGCGTAGATGCCCCAGTGGATGAAAATGCCCAGTTTGGCCTTGTCGAACCATTCCATCCTTCGGGCTTTCTGCTCCGGAGATTCCCCGGCGCGCTGGGACGCGAGCGGCAGGGCCGCCGCGAGCGCCATGCATGATGCGATAATCCACTTTCTCATAGTTGCAAAGATAACATTTCTGGATTGGATAATCCAAAGAATTTGCGCATCTTTGTATGTTATGAACATGCAAAGCAAGCGGTACCGCATCGGCGGACATACGGTGGAAGTCCGGCTGGAGTTTCCCTGGACCTTCAAGGCATTGACAGATCAGCAGGTGGGATTGGTGGAAAGGCTCCGGAAGGGAGAGGACATCGGCATCGAAACGGTTCCGGCGGACCGGGTGGAGCAGCTTTCGGTCAATGAGGAACTCATGGGCAAGGAAGCGATGACCCGGGAGAAGTGGGACACGATGGACGCAGGGGAGCGGGATGCCTTCCGGCATGCGCTGGATTTCCTGCAGTATGCGCCTTTCGAAGTCGCGGATGGAGAGCCGCTTTTTACCCTGACGGTCCATGCCGGCATTCCGGACGGCTTCGATGCTTCACGGCCGGCGTGGAATCTGGCCACGGCCGTCGAGGAGGTCCCGCCGTTCTATTACGGTTATCTGCACGAGGATAAGACGATCTACGAATACATGCTTTCCCAGGAGCGTCGGGTGGGGTATTTCGTGATGGAAGACGACTATCGGACAGGCCATTACTACCCCTCTCCCGGAGTGGGCGGCCGGGCTACCTTGTTCCAGGTCAATACTTCCCTGATGATCCAATATACCTTCGCGACGGCCGGGCTGGGAACGCTGCTCCTGCATGCTTCGGTGACGCGGTACCAAGGGCGCGGGAACCTGTTTTTCGGTGTGAGCGGTACGGGAAAAAGTACGCACAGCCGGCTCTGGCACGAATATGTGCCGGAATCGGACTTGATGAATGACGACAATCCTGTCATCCGCTTCGAGGACGGCGCTTTCTCCGTGTACGGCTCCCCGTGGAGCGGCAAGACCCTTTGTTACCGCAATGTGGTCGCTCCGGTAGGTGCCCTGGTACGTCTGGAACAGTCTCCGGAGAACCGGATCGAACGTCTGGAGCCTCTTCAGGCCTATGCCAGCGTCATCGCCGCCGTTTCTACCATCCGCTGGAATCACCGGATCATGGATCAGCTGGTTCCCACCATCGAACGGGTCGCGATGACCCTTCCCTGCTTCCATCTCCGCTGCCGCCCCGATGAAGAGGCGGTCCGGGTATGCCAGGCAGCCATCTGTTAGTATTGTCATTTCGAACAGATTAATTATATCGTTTCGAACTGATTACTATTGTCATTTCGAGCTTGTCGAGAAATCTTCTATCTATGAAAATCGGAATCTGCAACGACCACGCCGGCGTGGAGTACAAGAACAAACTGATGAAGATGCTGCGGGAGCGCGGCATCGAAGTGGTCAATTACGGCACGGACACCGAGGTGAGCTGTGACTATCCGGACTTCGCGCACCGGCTCGCGCAGGCGGTCGAGAGCGGGGAGGTGGAGCTGGGCATCGCCCTCTGCGGAACCGGCAACGGCATGGCCATCACCCTGAATAAGCACCAGGGCATCCGGGCCGGCCTCGCCTGGTCCTCCGAGGTGGGCCGCCTTGTGAAGGCCCATAACAACGCGAACGTCCTGGTCCTTCCGGCCCGCTTCATTCCGTACCGGATTGCCTCCAACATCGTCCGCACCTGGCTGGACACCGCCTTCGAAGGCGGCCGCCACCAGCGCCGCATCGACAAGATGCCCTGCCGATGAGTTCCCCCCTCGGCCCTTCTGCCATTCCGGACGACAGCCCCGTCGTCCAGAGCGCCTCTCCTGTCATCCCGAGCGACTTTCCTTTCATCCTGAGCGTCAGCGAAGGATCTCTGTCCCACGACATCGCGGATTACCCCGCCGGCATCGTCATTCCCATCGACAAACCCTACCGGTGGACGTCCGCCGACGTGATCCGGAAGGTCAAGTTCGCTGCTTTCAGGCACTTTCGCAAGAAGAACCTGAAGGTGGGCCACGCCGGGACGCTCGATCCCCTGGCGACGGGGTTGCTGTTGGTGTGCATCGGCGCAGCCTGCAAACGGGCGCAGGAATTCCAGGACCACGACAAGGAGTATGTCGCCGGCATCCGCTTCGGAGCCACTACGCCATCTTACGACCTGGAGAAGGAATTGGACCGGACTTTCCCGTATGAGCATATCACGGTGGAAAGCGTCCGGGAAGCGCTGAAGGGCTTCCTGGGCCCCCAGGAACAGATTGCGCCCCTTTTCAGCGCCAAATCTGTCGATGGAGTCCGCGCCTACGAACTCGCCCGCAAACTCTACCGCAAGTCCCAGCGCGGTGACCTGGACCCCGACTTTGATGCCGCCGCCCTTGAAACCCTTCATCGCAGCCGCATCACCATCTCCGAATTGGAGTTGCTTGATTTTGATCCGGCATCCGCTGTACCTCCGCGGACTAAAACTTTTTCTCCCGAAAAAAGGTCGAAAAAGTTTTGTCCGACTCCGGAGGCGGATGCCTTGCAAGCGTCACCCCTGAGCGCGGTTTCATCTGCCATTTCCAGTGATTCGCTTCCTGTCATTCCAGACGGAGCCCATTCTGTCATTTCGAGCGGAGCCGCAGGCGGAGTCGAGAAATCTGCTTCTTCCCGGATCAACGTGACTGACACATCAGGCATGGGCCTCCCCACAGCGACGGTACGCATCGCCTGCTCCAAAGGCACATACATCCGCGCCTTCGCCCGCGACCTCGGCGAGGCGCTGGGCTCCGGCGCGCACCTGTCCAGCCTCGTCCGCACCCGGGCAGGCAATTTTTCTTTGGAAAACGCCCTTTCCCTGGACGAGGCCCTCGCTCTCCTTTCGGAGTAGCGGAGACTGCTTTCTCTTTCGACCTCCCTTAGAGGTGCACATCTTGGTGCACCTCCGAAATACGATAGCATTGGTTTATAGGTGATTAGCGTTTGTGAGGTGCACATCTTGGTGCACCTCCGAAAGGTGATGTGGTTGATTTGCAGGTATTTAGCGTTTAAGAGGTGCACTGGAAGGTGCACCTCTTAAAGTGTAATGAAATGATAGTCGGCGCATTACTGCGCAGCGCTAGATGCGCTCCAACCGTTCGGCGATGAAGGTCATGCGGCGGGCGAATTCCTTGCGGCCGATCAGCGAGATGATGGCGGCGATGCCCAGGCCGGAGGCGCTGCCCGTGAGGGCGAGGCGCAGGCTGTTCATCACTTTGCCCATCGGGTATTCCCGCATTTTGATGTAGGATTCCAGTTCCTGCTCCAGGGCCGGTACTTCCAGGGTGCCGCGATAGACATCCAGGTCATCGAAACCGAACTCGCGGCCGGTGATGTGCTGGCACACTTCGAAGCAGTACTCGTACCAGTCGGGCTTCCAGAACTTGTCCACGTCTTTCGCCAGGAAAGGAGCCGTGGCCGCATCGTCATAGACCTTGGCACGCGGGTCGGCGGCACGGCGCGGATCCGCCGGCTTGTCGTTCACGGCGGCGCCGGCCTTTACGCCGAAGGCCTCGTAGTCCGCAGGGGCGATGAACAGGTACGGGGCGATGTCCCAGAAATCAGCGACGAAAGTGGCGCGGTCACGGAGGGTCTCGATGACGCGGGCAACATAGTCGATCGTGAAGATATGGTTCTGGAAATCAAATCCTTCCGGGGAAAGCTCCGAGCCGGCCACGAGGGCGCAGGCGGGGCAGTCCACGACCTGGATGCCGTGCTGCTCCAGGACAGGGACCAGCAGCCGGGCCAGTTCCTCGGCGGGCTTCATGCGGAGGTATTCCTTGTTGTACCACTTGGCCTTGTCGGCGTTGAAGCGGGCGCCGGACTTGATCACGCGCTCCAGTGAGAACACCGGGATCAGTTCCTCCAGCGTGTAGAGTTCCGTGTCGTCGCCCGGGTTCCAGCCCAGGAAGGCGAGCATATTGACAAAGGCCTCGGGGAAGTAGCCGTCCTCGCGGTAGCCGCGGGAGACTTCGCCCTCGGCATTGACCCAGCGGAGCGGGAACACCGGGAAGCCCAGGCGGTCACCGTCGCGTTTGGACAGCTTGCCCTTGCCGTCCGGCTTCAGCAGGAGCGACAGGTGCGCGAAGCGGGGCATGGTATCGGTCCATCCAAACGCTTCATACAGAAGGTAATGCAGTGGCAGGGAAGGGAGCCACTCCTCGCCGCGGATGACCTCGGTGATTTCCATCAGGTGGTCATCGACGATATTGGCGAGGTGGTAGGTCGGGAGCTCGTCGGCCCGCTTCCAGAGCACCTTGTCGTCCAGGGTGTCGGTGTTGACGGAGATATGGCCGCGAATGAGGTCGTCCATCTCCACGATCCGGCCGGCGGGCATCTTGAAGCGCACCGTCCAGTGGTCGGTTTCGGCGAGCAGGCGCTCCACCTCATCGGCCGGAAGCGTCAGGGAGTTCCGCATCTTTTCGCGCGTCACCGCGTTGTAGGTGAACGTCTGTCCGGCGGCCTCGGCGGCTTTCCGGCAGGCGTCCAGTTCCTCGGCGGAGTCGAAGGCGTAGTAGGCCCATCCGGCCTCCACGAGCTGCTCCGCGTATTTCCGGTAGATCGGCCGCCGCTGGCTCTGGCGGTACGGCGCATGCGGGTGCCGGGCCGATGCGGTCTCGACGACCTTGCCGCCCTCATCCACGCCCTCGTCGGGAACGATCCCGCACCAGTTCAGGGCTTCGATGATATACTGCTCTGCCCCCGGCACGAACCGGTTGGAGTCCGTATCCTCGATCCGGAGGATGAAATCACCTCCGTGCTGCTTGGCATACAGGTAGTTGTACAAGGCCGTCCGGACACCGCCCATGTGCAGCGGACCGGTGGGGGAGGGAGCGAATCTGACGCGTGTTCTTCTTTCCATAGATTTCTCGACAAGCTCGAAATGACAATTGACGTGCAAAGATAGTTATTTTTTCCCTTCGTGCGCCCGGCGGATGGCGGGGACGGCCTCCAGGACGCTGAGACTCTGGCCGGGCTCGACGCACAGGCAGGGCTTGGTGTCCTCGGTGAAGTGGAAGCGGCGGGCGGTTTCGGCGGTGTTGAAACCGACTTTGATCGAGGGCGTTACGTCCGGGAGGGGCACTTCCTGGCCCTTGTAGGTGGTTTCCCACTGGAAGCCGCTGTCGATGATGACGAGATTTCCGAGATTCACGTCGGTGATCTCGCCGAGCTTGCCCATGTCAAAGCCCGTGACGATGGCCGTGATCCGGACTTTGTCGCCGATCTCGGGGTCATCGTCCCAGATGAGACCCTTCTTGAAGCGGTTGGCGCTGCCGGTGTACTCGGTGATCATTTCGTCGATGGTCTCGAGTTCCTTCATCTTGACGCCGCGCTCGTTGTGGCCGGAGGTGATGTTGATCAGGACGTTCTTCGCGGTCTTGAGGTCGAAGTCATTGAGGAGCGGGGATTCGAATGCGCCTTTCACGGCATCCTCCAGGCGGTTGTTGCCCGTGCCCACACCGGTGCCCATGAGGGCCATGCCGGAGTTCCGCATCATCTTGGACACGTCCTTGAAGTCCACGTTGATATAGCCCGGCTGGGTGATCACCTCGATGATGCCCCGGACGGCAGTGGCGAGCACTTCGTCGGCCATCGGGAAGGCCTCGTGGGCCAGGGTGTCGCCGAAGAACTCGTAGAGCTTCTCGTTGTTGATGATCAGGAGGCTGTCCACGTTCTTCTCCAGCTCGCGGATGCCGTCCACGGCCTTGGACTGGGATTCGTTGCCCTCATTCTTGAACGGAATGGTGACGACGGCGACGGTGAGGATGCCGCGGTCCTTCGCCATCTTGGCGATGACGGGGGAGGCACCCGTTCCGGTACCGCCGCCCATGCCGGCGGTGATGAAGAGCATCTCCGTGCCGTTGTCCAGCACCTTCGAGGCGATCTCGTCCTGGGACTCCAGGGCGGCGTTGCGGCCTTCGGTCGGGTCTGTCCCCGCGCCGAGTCCCTTCGCGCCCATCTGGATCTTCGTGGGGACCTCGCTCTTGTAAAGGGCCTGCGCATCGGTATTGCTCACGATGAAATTGCAGCCTTTGATCTTCTGCTTGTACATGTAGTTCACGGCATTGCAGCCTCCGCCGCCTACGCCGATCACCTTGATGATGGAATTCTCCTCCACCCACTCGCGGGGCATGATGTCCTTGATCTCTTCCATGGCTTACTCCTTGTTTTCGTTTTCATCATCTTCCCGCGTCACTTCGTCGTAGAAGTTCAGCAGGCCTGTTTTCACGTTCTCGCCGATCTTTTTCCACCACATCCGTTCTTTCCTGGGCTTGGGCTCCTTCTTTTTCTTCTCTTTCTCTGCGGGTTCTTCCTCTGCCACAGACTCACCGTACTCCTCTTCAGGTATGAGCGTACCCTGCTCGCCGCTTTCATAGGTGGAGTCAGGGACGAAGAATCCCGCTGCAGGATCTTCCTCGGCCGCTTCCTCCCGGGTTGTCTCGGGCGCATCGGCCCAAACGGGTTCCGGCCGGGTGATGCAGTCGGGAAGCCGGTCGTCCTTGGCCGCGAGGACCATGCCGATGGCGGACGTGGCGGAGGGGTTGTACACGCCGGTTCCCACCGAAGCGGAGAACAGATGCCTCGGGAATCCGATGCGCACCTCGTAGCCGGATACCTCCTTGAACAGGTTTGCGAAGTTCACGAGGGAAGCGCCGCCGCCGGTGAGGACGATCCCGCCCCGGAGGTTGTTCTCCAGCCCGCTTTGCTGGATGTAATACAGGACCGCATCGATGATTTCCCGGCTCCTCGCGTCGATGACCTCGGAAATGTACTTGACGCTCACTTCCTTATACGGTTCTGTCAGACGGATCTGCAGGACCTTCTCACTCAGCGATGCGAGTTTTCCGGGCATGCAGGCGCCGAACTTGACCTTGATCTTTTCGGCGAGCTCCTCGGAGATGGAGCACTCGGTCCGGATGTCGCCGGTGATGGTTTTCCCGCCGAAGGGGATGGCCGCGTAGGACCGCATGATGCCGCCGTGGTACACCGCCACGGAAGTGACGCCGGCACCTACGTCCACGAGGGCGACGCCGCTCTGGCGGTCTTCCTCGGAGAGGACGGCTTTCGCAACGACGTCCGGGAGAAAGTATTTCTTCGCGATGGCGATTTCCATCGAATTGAAGATCTTGTCCACGGCGGTGGTGGCCCGCCGGCTGCCGATGAATACCTTGAAATTGCCTTCCAGCGCACTGGAGAGGGTGCCCACGACATCGTTTTCCACCAGCTGGATCTGGTCATCGATGGAGAAGGACTGTGCGACGGCCCCATACATGATCTGGCTGTTCACATCTTCCAGCGGATAGGACTCCAGGGCCATGGCCTTCAGGCTCTCGACCTCTTCCTCGGAGATATACTCGTCGGGGTTGGACCGGACGATGCCGCCGGTCGCCGTCTCTTGCCGCACATCGGAACGGGGCATTCCCACGACCACCTGCAGGATCTTGATCATCAGCTCGTTCTCGGCCTCCTCGATGGCCTTTTTCAGCGGCGCCGATGCCTTCATCGGATTCTGCACCACACTGGCGCGGATGCCGGCGGAGGGCGTTTCCTTGTAATAGACGACCTGGACGTCGTCACCCTTCACCCGGGCCACGCACAGTCCGAACTTGGACGTCCCTAAATCAATTGATGCGATGTACCTTTCATCCATATCGTGTGAGTTTTATTTCTTCTTGCAGACAATCTGGCCGTCATAGCGCACATCCACGGTGCGGTAGTCCTGTTCCAGCGGAGCGACGCCTTCGTAGTATTTCCGGATGCGGGAGAATTTGGCGTCGATGTCCGTGGGGGAGCCGAAAAGGAAGCGTTCGTTCCCTTCGCGGGGGATGAGCAGAAGTTCGCCGCCCTTGCGGACGGAAATCTGCCCTACGATGCCGGCCCATTCCGGGCGTGCGTCCAGGTAGCGCACCAGGTTCAGGACAGACTCCACCCAACCGCGCTGTTCCTCGGTCACGGCCTCTCCCTTGTAACCTTTCTCCACCTGGAAAGGGAGGGCGCCGTCCACGACCGGCACCCGGGCGGTGTGGCGGGACTGGAGCGGGAACAGGAAGCCGTCCCGGTCGGCGTAAAAGCCGCCGGAGGGGCCCTGGAAGCGGACCACGGGTTCCCGCTGGGTCACGCTCACGTGGAGCATGCCGTCGTCGGTGAGCCAGGCCTGGCTCTTGCGGACGGCGCTCTTGGCGTCGATGAGGGTTTCCACTTTCTTGAGATCCACGCTGTCCAGGCGCAGGCCTACGTAGGTTCCGTAGTCCTTCATCCAGTCGCGGATGTCGTCCGGGGTGATGAACTGCCGGTCCAGGCTGTCCGCGATGATCGCCTCCACCCCCTTGCAGGTCACTTCATGGCGGTTCCCGGCGGCCACCCGGTCACCCAGGATCCACAGCAGGAGGCAGGCGGTCACGGCCGATGCCGCGACGGCGTAACGGACGGCGGGTTTCATGTGCGGGCGGTCAGCAGGTCAGTGATGGGTCCGATGAACCGGTCGATGTTGCCGGCCCCGAAGGTCACGAGCACATCGACAGGCTCCTTCTCAAGATAGTCCATCAGTTCCTCCTTGGGGATGAGGACCTTTTCCGGGGCGGTCACGTCCGACAGGATGATGTCGGAGGTGACCCCGGGGATGGGCTCTTCCCGGGCGGGGTAGATGGGCAGGAGGATCAGTTTGTCCACCGCGCTGAGGGCCTTCG
>Ga0310697_10004705_pt1 | contig 13399 bp, 5 predicted proteins | sample 172DNAGHGlowgp2_FD_203883 | JGI IMG/M metagenome (GOLD analysis project Ga0310697, IMG submission 203883) | Sheep rumen microbial communities from Palmerston North, Manawatu-Wanganui, New Zealand - 1728 DNA GHGlow gp2 (v2) (version 2) | ecosystem: Host-associated > Mammals > Digestive system >...
GCAAGAGGCGATAGGCAGCGACGCACAGGCGCTGGTCACGCTCCTGGCGGTAGCGCAGGGCATAGGCGCGCCGCTGCGGGCTGACCGCCGCCAGCGCCTCTTGCAGGTCAAAGTCCCAGATATGGTCGTCGATATAAATCACGCTTTCAGCTTAAACTGGATGTGGCGTGTCTTGTGAAGGATGAAGATAATCGCAGCCTCGATCATGTAGGCGATGAGGTAGCTGTACCAGATGTGTTGCGGCATCAGCCGGGCCATGATCCACAAGACGGGAATGACCATCAAGGACAGGGCAAACGAGATGAACAGCGCCATGCGGTGCTGGCTATAGAGCTTATAGACAATCATCAGCACATAGATGTAGCAGAAGGGGATGAAGCTCAAGGCAAAGACGCGCAGCACGTGGCGGCTCTGCTCGATGGCCTGCGGATCCTTGCTGCCAAACAGACGTGCAATGCCCTCGGGGAATATCCACACAATCAGGCAGGTAATGACCATGGCAACGGTAATGAAGCGGAAACCTTTTCTGATTACTGTTGTCAGGCCCTGTTCATTGCCCTTGCCCACCTGGATGGCACCTAGGGACTGCAAAGTCTGACAAGTGCCCGACACGAACAGATTATAGACCTGCAGCAGGTTCATACACAAGGCAAACACAAAGATACCAGTGCTGCCGGCGGTCGAGAGCACGATGCTGTTGGCGCTGAACAGTAACAAAGTCAAGCAGATAGATGCAGCGGCCAGCGGGGCGCCCTGTGAGAAGATGTGTTTCCAGGACTCAAGGAGTCCGTCGGTGGTGAACACCGGCATCAGTCGCCGGTTCTCGGGCTTGCGCCAGTGGGTGAGCAGGATAGCGATTCCCACGAGGTGTCCCACTACAGTTGCCGCCGATGATCCCGCAAGTCCCCATCCAAAGGCCTGAATGAACACGATGTCGAGCAACAGATTAACAACGTTGTCGATAATCACGGCCAGTGAAACGAGCTTAGGACTACCGTCAACCCCTACCATCGTTGATAGTCCCCACATGAGGATGAATGCGAAGTTGCCGATGAGCAGCACCTGGGCATATTCCTGTGCTAGAGGCAGTAGCAGCTCGTTCTTGCACAGCAGGCGGGCGACTTGGTTGGGGAATATCATCCCGCCGACAATGGCCAGCACAATGCCCACCCCCACGCTCAGTGTCAAGGCGCGTGTGAATAGGCTGCGCGCATCATTAATGTTTTTCTTGCCCAGGGAGTAGCCCACCAGCATTCCTGCACCTGCATTGATGAGCAGGTGCAGGGTGAAGATGAACTGGTTGATGGGCTTGGACAGGTTGATGGCGCTCACACCGTCGGCGCTGATGAGATTGCCCACGATGATGCCATCCACCACGTTGCCTAGGCAGCCTGAAAGGGCCACAAGAATGTAGGCCCCCAGGTAGCCGTAGAATTGGGAATGGATATTATTCTCCTGTCGCATGAACGTCTATTACATGTCAAAGAAACCGAGTGAACTGATGGCTGTCAACATGCGCTCGACATAATCCCACGAGGTGGGAGACCATGCGAAGCCAAGTCGGTAGAGCACCTGAGTGGTGTAGTCGTTGTCGCGCATCACGTCGGCAGTCTTTTGGCCATGAGCCATATCCTGATAGGCCAGCAGGCTTGACATGGACTTGGCCTTGACGGGATCATCTTTTGCGGCACTCATGATTTGCTCAAACTCCTCCTGCTCGACAAAGCGTACTCCGTCGCCCACAGATGCCAGCCCGGTGAGAACGTCTCCCAGGAACTGTCCATGTATGTTGTAGGGGTGGAAAACGGTGCATTCCCGCGGAGTGGAACTCAGCAGCACGATAGCATGTGCCACCTCATTGATGGGCGAGAACTCGACCTTCTTGTTGCGCATGCCGTAGGGGCAGCATCCCAGCATATTATAAACCTTGATGCGTCCCATGAACGAGTTGGTGGCAAAGTTGGCTTGGAACTCACCATCGGTCGAACGTGCAGCCAGATTTCCCACACGCATGATCTTGGCATTCAGGCCCTGTTGAGCTATAGCATCGAGAATCAGCCGCTCGGCCATGAATTTGGAGTAGATATACTTATTGCCCAGATATTGACCCATGTACAAGCGTTGCTCGGTGAAGATATCATTTTTGATTTCACCGGCCCACAGGCCACGAGTGCTGGCCGTGGATACATGGATGAGCTTAGCGCCAGTCTTGATACAGAAGTCGGCACAGCGCTGTGCGCCGCCAATGTTCACGTCCTCGATCTCGGTGCCCTCACTGAAGTGCTTGACAATTGCGGCACAGTTGAAGACCGTATCCACATTCAATCCCTGCCCAAAGTCGCTGGTAACATCGCCCAGAATAACATGCAGGCGCTTGCCGAACAGGTCCTTGAAGGCATCAGAGAAGTAGTAGAACAAGAGAGAACGCAGACGGCTTTCGGCAGCCTCGATGGTTTTGCCGCGCACGAGGCAGTAGATGTTGTCGGCGTCCGAGTCGATGAGCTCGCGCAGGATGTGGATGCCCAGATAGCCAGTGGCACCCGTCACCAGTACATTGCCCAGAGCCTGCCGTTCGCCTTGACGGAAACTGTTGAGTGTGTTGTGTTGTAGCAAGTCATTGATGGCGGTGTAGTCAAATCCAGTCACCTCGTCAGTACCCTCGGTGTCACTCTCGCCAGTGATGAGACGTGCCAGCTGGCGTGGTGTGGGATTGGCAAACACGTCACCATAGGCCACGTGCAACCCTGCCTTGTCGGCCTCGATAATGACACGGGTCACCACGAGAGACGTGCCGCCCAGCTCAAAGAAATTGTCGGTAGCGCCCACCTTGTCCATCTGCAAGATGTCGGCAAAGATGTCGCAGAATGCCCGCTCGGTGTCGTTGGCCGGCTCAACCTGTGCCGAGCTGATGGCCAGCTCAGGCTCGGGCAGTGCCTTGACATCGGTTTTTCCGTTAGGCGTCATGGGCATTTCAGTGAGTTGCAGGTAGGCTGTGGGCACCATATATTGCGTCAAACTCTTTGATATCTCGGCCTTGAGCGCATCGGGAGCAATCTCACGGTCGGCGGTATAGTAGGCACACAGGTGCTCCTTGTCGTTGATCTTGCGGATGAGGATGACCACCTTTTTCATGCCCTCGACCTTGAGCATCACATTCTCGATTTCGCCCAACTCGATGCGCAGTCCGCGCAGCTTGATCTGATGGTCGGTTCGACCCAGGATGACCACATCGCCATCGGGTAGCCACTTGGCATAGTCGCCCGACTTGTAGATGCGTGTGCCGTGATAGTCCACAAAGCGTTCACGTGTCATCTCGTCCAGGTTATTATAGCCGTGAGCCACGCCACGACCGCCAATGTAAAGTTCACCCACAACGCCAACGGGCAACTCATTGCCGTCCTGATCGACAATATACTCGATGACGTTGAGCTGGGGCTTGCCCACGGTGACCAGGTCGGCATGGGTCAATTCCTTATTGTTGGAGGCAACGGTAATCTCGGTGGGACCATAGCAGTTAAAGATGCGGGCCTTGGTCACTTTCCTGAGTTGGGTGAGCAACTGGTCGGAGAATTTCTCACCACCGGCGCGCACAATGTTAATGCGGCTGATGGCATCACAGAAGTCCTCACTCGTTAGCCATGTCATCCAGCGAGAGGGCGTACCTGACACCATATTGATGTGCTCCTCGTTGATCAGGTGAGCCAAATCCAGTGGATTGTTGGCTTGCTCCTCGGTGGCCACGATGAGTGTCTTGCCGTTGAAGAAGGCGGTGCCGATGTCCTGCAAGGCGGCATCAAACGAGATGGTCGTCACGCTCAAGATGCGCTTGGCGTCGGTCATGACACCATTGGCAAACACGTTGGCCGGATGGCCATACAGGTAGTTGCAGATGCCCTTGTGGTGCAGCATCACACCCTTGGGGCGTCCTGTCGATCCACTGGTGTAAATCAGGTAAGCCAGGTCGTCGGGGGTGATGTTGGTCGATAGTTGACCATCGTTATCGTCATTAATGAGATCCTCCACGTCGATGGCCTTGCCATCGGGAAGGGTGTCCATACGGTCGGCTGTAGTGATGATAAATCGCGCTTCGCTATCTTCCAGAATGAGTCTCACGCGGTCGGCGGGGTACTCTGGGTCGCAGGGGATATAAGCAGCACCAGATTTCAATACACCATACAGAGCCAAAACGAGGCGGCTGGTGCGGGGCAGCAACAGGGCTACCCGGTCTCGCTCCTGAACACCGTGACGGCGCAAGGCTGTTGCGATGCGGCTGGTTACCTCGTCCATCTCCCGATAGGTGAATCGGGCGTCGGTAGCCACTAGAGCCTCATGGTCGGGCTGTGACTGGGCGAAGTGGCCGATGCACTCGTGGAAGAAGGTGAACGGCGCATCGCCAGATGCCGTCTGGCGCAGGTGGCTCAATTCCTCTTCTTGGTTATCGCTGACGATAGAGATGTGACGCAGGCGTTCCTGGGATTGCTGCATCATGCGGTTGGCCACGGCAACAATACTCTCGGCGAGGCCACGGCCCACGCGTTCACTATAGATTGAATCGTCATATTGAACAACTACGCCGCGTGACTCGATCTTGATATTGATCTTGAACTTGGGAACATTGAGTTCCAGCAGTTCCTGGCCGATGGGCTTGCCATTGACGGTATATTGTGAGAGCACACCCACCTGATAGGCATAGGCGATGGCGGGTCGGAATCCGTAGTCGGTAGCGATGCGTGCAAACGGGTAATCCTCGTGCCGCAAGGTCTGGTCAAACGTTTCGCTGGTCTGTTTCAGGAACTGGCTTACGGTCACGTCGTCGATGTTCATGCCCAGGGCAAGCGTGTTGACAAACATGCCCACGGTATCAGCAATCTTGAGATTGCTGCGTCCGCTGCTCACGGTGCACAGATACACCTCACGGTTGTTGGTATAGCGTGATACCACATAGGATGTCGCTGCAAGGAACAGGTGGGCGGGAGAGATCTCCTGCTCACGGCAGAAGGCTGTTGCCTTCTCCAGATCGACGGGACATACTGCCTCGCCGATAAAGCCTTGCTCGTCACTCTTGGGCCTGTCGGCGGGAATTTCGCTGGCACCCTCGCAGGTCTGTAACCGCTCGGCAAAGAATTGCTGTGCCTTCTTGAATGCTTCGGTCTCCTGGGCTGCCTGCTGATCGGCGACAAAGTCCAGATAGTTGTAAGATTCTTTCTCAACAGCCTTACCCTCGACGGCGGCGTTAATCTGACGGATGAGCAGGTCGGCCGAACCGCCGTCAAACACGAGGTGATGAACGTCCAGTAACAGATACACGCCCCCGGCGGTCTTGACCACCTCGGCACGATAGAGCGGAGCCTTGTGCAGGTTGAACGGCCGTACAAACTCATTCTTGTATTTAGCCAATTCCTCGTCACTCATTTCGGTCATAACTATCTCGACGGGAACACTGTCGTCGGTTGTCTGGATGATGGCATCGCCCTGGGTGGTGAAATGTACACTCAGTTCGGGATGAGCTTCGATGACGCGCTTCACTGCATCGGCGAGTGCCCTAGCGTCGGTATCCTTGGGGTAAGAGAGCAGGTAGGGGATGTTGTAAATGGTGGATGCGGGGTTCTTCAGGCAGTCGAAATATACGCCCGTTTGTGCATAGGACAGCGGGGCGCTGGTCCTGGATGTGTTCTCGCCAGTGGCAGCGGCAGCCGTAGTGGATGAGGTGCCTCCAGCAAGCATCATTTTCAGGATTTCGTTCTCTATCGACTGGATCGTGCCTGATTTCACCAGACTGCGTGAGTCAAGGGTCACGCCATAGCGCTTGTTGACCTGCACAGCCAGTTTGATGGCCGAGATGGAGGTCAATCCCGCATATCCCAGTACCGTTGTCACCCCAAAGTCGGTTGTGTTGACAATCTCGGCAATCATCTGGTGGAGTTCCTGCTCCAGAACATTCATGGGCACATTGACAGCTTTGGTCGAGGCAGCCTTCTTTTCGGGCTTGGGCAGAGCGCGCTTGTTCACCTTCTGGTTTTGGTTCAGCGGGATAGCATCGATCTGCATGGTGACAGCGGGAACCATGTAGGGGGGCTTCTGGTCGAGGATGAAGTTGTTCAAGGCCTCGATATCAATCTGGTTGTCACCGACGATGTAGGCAGCGATGAACTTGCCGCCACCCTCCTCGTCAAAGGCCTGCACCGTAGCGTCCTTAATGCCGGGGAACTCGCGGATGATGCCTTCTACCTCCTTCAACTCGATGCGGAAACCGCGTATCTTGACCTGTCCGTCACGACGTCCCACAAACTGGATGTCGCCCGAGGGCAAGTAGCGAACGATGTCACCAGTGCGATAAACACGGGCATATTTCCCCTCGGTGGCAAACGGATTGGATATATAGACCTCTGCGGTCTTCTCTGGACGGTTGAGGTAGCCGCGGCTCACCTGCGGTCCTGCAACCCACAATTCGCCAGCCGCACCGATGGGTAAGCGGTGTCCTTGTGGGTCAACGATGTATAATCGCATGTTGTCTAGCGGCTTACCAATGGGTATTTCCTTCATCTTCTTGTCCACCAGATAGGTGGTGGTGAAGATGGTGCACTCGGTAGGTCCATAGACGTTAAAGAAGTTGAAACCTTGCGGGGGCGTGAGTGAGGCCAGCTTCTCGCCACCAGTGGAGAGGTGCAGCAGCGAGTGGTTCTCGATGCTGGTCGCAAACTGGTAGCCCACCTGGGTGGTCATGAACGAGTGGGTGATATTGTTGTGCTCAAAGTAATCATTCAAGGCGATCAAGTCGAGGCGCAGTTCCTCGGGGACGATATAGACAGTCGAGCCGCAAGTCAATGCAGGATACATATCCATCATGCAGGCATCAAAACCGTAGCTGGCATAGGCCGCTACGTTGTGCTCGGGCTTGAGCGCATAGAAACGTTGGTACCAGTGGCAGAAGGCCACCAGGTTGCGGTGGATTAACTGGCATCCCTTGGGCACACCTGTCGAACCCGACGTGTAGAGCAGGATGAACAATTGGTCGGGCGTGATATCCACTTGGGGAGCTGGCATGGTGGGCAGGGGCATGATATCCTTGGTCAACAGCACGTCGCCTTGGTACTCATCAACGATGGGGAGAAGTTCCTCGTCGGCAATAAGCAGTTTAGCGCTGGCGTCCTGCATCATGAAGTTGAGACGCTCCTTGGGGTAGCTGGGGTCCAGTGGCTGGTAGGCGCAGCCGGCTTTGAGCGCACCCATCGAGGCGATGGGCATCCACTCACTGCGAGGAATCAGTATCGACACCACATCCTCGGTACCCAAGCCCTTGCTGGCAATATAGGCGGCTATACGGTCGCTTATCTCGTCCACTTGTGCATAGGTGAAGCGCTTGTCCAGATAAACGACGGCTAGGGCCTCGGGAGAGGCTTTGACTTGCTGGCGGAATAGTGAGACGATGGTTTGGCTATCGTCATAGTCCACGTCGGTTAGATTGAAACTGTCAAGTGCCTCTACTTGAGCAGCGGTGGCCAGATGAATGTCGCGCAGGTATTCCTGGGCAAGGAAACCCTCCAGCACGGCCTCATAGCTTTCCAGAATCTGGGCGATGAACTCGCGGGAGTATTCGTTGGAATTGTATTCGGCCTTGGCTTGCACTTTGTTGTCTTTGATGAACACCTTCAGGTAGAACGAGGCATCGAGCGTACTGTTGCCAATGCGGATGGTCTGCATGGGCTTGTCGCCCATCGTCTCGTTGTCAAACAACTGGCCATGCCATGCAAACATCGAGTTGGTCTGCAGGTTCAGGTCGGTCATCACGTCGGTGTAGGTGTACACCTCATGCTTGCGGCAACCGCTCATCTGCTCCTGTCCCTGTTGCAAGTATTCAAGCACGGTGGTCTCGGGTGTGAATTTGGCATACACGGGCAGAGTCTTTACCGTCATGCCCACCGAGTGGAGGTAACGTTTGTCCGAGCGACCGTTATAGACGGTGTTGAACAGCGATTCCTGCTCATTGTTGAATTTAGCCAGCAGGTAGGCAAACGCCGAGGTGAACAGTGTGCTCTTGTAGATTCCATTGTTCTTGCAGTATCCCTCTACCATGTCCATGTCGAGCGAGAGTGTGCGCAACAGGTTATCCTCGCGGTGTTCTGCTTCTTCCACATCGGGCATGAACTGAGTGAACGTGTCGCTGCAATCAAACTGGCTGGCATACCATTGCTTGGCTTCTTCAAAGGCAGGTGACTCGCGTTGCTCTGCCTCGGCCTGTGCCACTTGCATGAGGGTCAACTCCTCGGGTGCTATGTCCTCGCCATGATAAGCCTTGTCAATGTCCTGCAACATGATCTGCATCGATGTGCCATCGACAATGATGTGGTGATAGTCGAGGAAGAGGTAGTAGTGCTCACTATTGTGCAGCAGGTTGACATGGAACAGACGGCCTCCATTGAGGTCAAACGGAGTGACCAAACGGGCCTTCTCCTGCTCGATGTCCTGTATCTCCTCGATAGCAAGTGACCACTGTTCGCTTGCCATGTCCAGGGTCTGGATGGGTTCCCCGTCATCGTTGACCTCGATGCGGGTGAACAGGGTGGGGTGGGCCTTGAATGCCATCTCGATAGCAGCGAGCAGGCGCTCACCGTCAAGACTACGGTCCAGCACATATATATAAGGAAGATTATAGAATGGTTCACCGTTGTGGTCGGCACTTTCTACATAGATTCCGAATTGGGATTTGGATAACGGAGCTGTTAGTTTCATATTTACTTGTTTTGGGTTGTTAGTTATTACCATTTGGCTGTGAAAATGCGCGGGTTGACATTAATTGAAATCCATCCCCAGCGCAGGGTGCTATTGCTGGTGCCACGCTTGAGGCGCTCCATCGTTTCGCCACCCCACATCAGTGAAACACCTGCCGACAATGCCACGTTGCGGGAAAGGACATATCTGCCTTGTAATTCCCACTCATGCCCAAGGGTCTGGTCCATGTCTTCAAGCTTGGTGGCCGTTGCAAAATAATGATATGACGTGCTCAGGTTCAAGCCTTTGATGGGACGGAATGAACCACCGAAGTAGGCATTCTGCAGTCCAGGGGTGAACCCAAACAGATAGGTGCTCACGTAGAAGAAGTCCATGGCACCATAGAACTTGTGGTGCGAGCCATATACCGTGCTGAAACCCCTGATGACTTCGTGTCGAGTCATTCCGATGGCGCCCTCGCGTGGCACAGCAAAGTACTTGTCGCCGCTCAGATAGTCATATCCGGCTGTGAAACTGTAGGATTGCGAAGGACTAAAAGTGACCTTGCCACTGGCCATCCAAGCATCAATCTTCATGTTTGACTCGTTGCGGCCAAACTGGTGATAATAGGATGCCGATGCCGTCCAGCGCTTGGGTTGAAACAGCACATAGCCACCTAGCAAGTGCTGAAAGAGGGTTTTGTCTCTCTCCAGAATAGCAATGTCGTCCTTGTTGGCCTGCATGCCTATGTTCATAAACAGCAACGAGGCTCCCAGCGGAAAGCGCTGCACGTCATAGTGGTACCACAAGGTCTGCATTGTCTTGTAGGGTTGTGCCCCGCCCGAGTAGTAGTTGCCGCCTTGTGACATCACCTCGGCATTCTGGTTATAGGCCAGGATAGCATGTGCCTTGTGGCCGTGTCCCTCATATCCCAGACGCAGCACGTCGTGTGACGACGAGGCCATGGCCCAGTCATCCGAGCCGATGATGCGCTCATCATCATAGTTGAGGGCGATGCGCCCCACCTGGGCAAACATGCCATTGCGTGCCGTGAGCTTAGCCCAAGTCTCGTAGATGTTGAACGAGCCCTTTCCTGCCTGCCCCCACACGCCATTGTGCTGTGGCGTCACGCGGGCCTCCAGCCAGTCGCGCTTGTAGTTGATAGGGAGTCGCACGCGACCCATGATGAAGTTGGAACTGGAAATAGTCCCGCCGTCATCGCTTTCTTTTCCAGCTTCGACTTTCGGAAAACCGCCATAGCGAGACTCGCCACGGGTCATGAACTGCAACGACACGTCCAACTGGTTCTGTGGCTCAGCGATGGTGTCGGTTGAGGGTTGACCTTGGGCTGTGAGGCATGGCAAGAGGATAGCGGCAAGCAGCCACTGCTTGATGTTGATGAGCTTGAATAACATGGAGTGTGATTATTCAAACTCAAACAAGTTGATGAATCCCGTAATCTTGAACACGTTCTTGATGTCCTCATTCACGTTGCGCAGGGTGACCGTTTTGCCCTTGGCCTTGGTCTTCTTGAGCACATCAAGCAGGATGCGCAGGCCACTGGATGCGATATACTCCAGTTCTTGGCACTCAAACACGATGTCCCGAGCCTCACCCGTGGTGATGGGTTTGAGCGTCTGTTCCGATTCTATTGCAGCTGCTGTGTCAAGCGAACCAATTAAGGTGACGATTGTTTGTCCTTCGATTTCTTGAATTGTCGTTTTCATTTTTTTTGTTGAATTTATTCAAATTATTGTTGTTATTATTTATTTATTATCTTCTTGAGTGTGAGTACGTTCTTGTTGTTGATGTACTCATAGTTGATGCTGTCCATCAATTGTTGCACAAGCATAATGCCCAGACCACCGATTGGGCGGTCCTCGGCACTTAGGGTGGTATCGACATCACCGTGCTGGGTTGGGTCAAAAGCCTTGCCCTCGTCGGTGATGACAAACTTGAGGCTGTGCTCGGTGGCGATGGCTTGGATGGTCACCTGCCCGTTGGTGCCAATAGGATAGGCATAATTCATGACATTGACCACGGCCTCCTCGACAGCCAGTATCATTTGTGACACTAAAGATGAGTCGAGGTTTAATTGGCTTCCCACTGACTTGACAAAATCGTTGAGTTGTGGCACCTGCCGCACGTCATTATCCAGCGTCAATGCCTGTTGCAGTAGCTGTCGCTCTTTTTGCTGGTGGTAATGCAGTGCTAGCATGGTCAGGTCATCGCTCTGCTGAGTGCCTCTCGAGAACTGGTGAACGGCATCGAGCATGGCCTCGGTGAGTTGAATGGGAGAAAGCTCACCTCGATCAATGCTGGTTTGGGCCGTGTCGATGATGCGTTGTAACCCAAAGAGCTTGCGCGACGTGTCGTTGGCCTCGGTCAGACCATCGGTGTAAAGGAATAATGCGGTGCCGCTTGTCAATTGTACCTGCTGTTGAGAAAACTTGATGTCGTCAAACAGGCCCACAGGCAAGTTGGCATTGACGGGTAATGACCTGACCTGGGTGTCGATGAGCAGTGGTGCGTCGTGTCCTGCATTGCAATAGCGCAGCCTTCCTGTGGGCAGGTCGAGCACGCCGATGAACAGTGTGACAAACATGTTGCTCTCGTTGCCCTCACATGCTATCTCGTTGATGGAACGCATGATGTGGGCTGGATTGCTCTCATACCGTGCAAAGCTGCGGAAGTTGGAATGCACCACGGCCATAACCAGTGATGAGGGAACGCCCTTGCCACTCACGTCGCCGATGCAGAAGTATAGTTTCTCATCCCGGATAAAATAGTCATACAGGTCTCCACCCACCTCCAGGGCGGTCTCCTGGATGCCTAGGACGTCAACGTCAGGACTGTGGATCTCTTGTCGGGGTAGCATATCGGACTGGATGTTCTGAGCAATGCGCAGTTCGCTCATGCTGCGTTCCTTGTTCAGATTGGACTCGTTGAGTCGCCGCACATACTGGATGAAACGGTACAGTATGAATCCCAGTAATGCGAAACCAGCCAGTAGCAGCAGCCACAGGTTGCGGCGCATCTTGTATAACTTGCCAAACACCTCGCTGTCATAGCACACCATGACTACTAGCCAGTGGGGATCACCACGCATGTGGGCATAATAGGCGTAGCCAGTGGCGCGCTTCTCTCCCTTGAACTTGATGATCTTGCTGTGCCCCGAACTGCTGAATTCCCGCTTGCAGGTAGAGTCGTTGATCATCTGTATCACCTTAGCCACATCGCGTTGACTGGCATGGGTTGAGTCGGGCTTGGAGATGAGATGGCCGTTGTCGGTGAGCAGCAGGAAAAAGGTTGACGGGTAATTGTGCTTCGTGTTCAGGGTGTCGATAATGCCCTGGGTAGATAAGTCGATGCCAAAAGCTGCAACAGTCTTGCCACTGTCATCGGTAATAGGTATGGAATAGGTAGTGACATGCTTGCCGCTGGCCAGCTGATCCACATAGGGGTCACTCCAGCATGATGTGTCGTTGACAAAGATGTCACGATAGAACTCGCGGGTGGTGTAGTCGTGTTGCACCCCAGCCAGCTGCTGGGTGTAGAGAGAATCACCACGGCGATAGCATGCGGGCTCGAACAGGCGCCCTCGGGTGGGGTAGTAGTTGGGATTAAAAGCCACAAAACTGCTCATCACATCCTTGTTGGTGGCTACGAGTTGGTGGATGATTGTGTAGATTCTGTCAGGTTGCTTAAGTTGCTGTTCAATGGGCCACTTGTAGTTGCGCATCATCCGCTCATAGCCCTTGAGCATGCCCTTGACGCGGAGCGATTTGATGGCCAGTTCGCTCTCGATGCGGTAATCCAGCTCTTCCTCCATGAGATGATGGGTGTACTTGTACTGTGTCAGCGACATGGCCTCGATGAGGATGCCGGCGAGTAGAATGATGGCAAGAGCCGAAAAGACTCTGCTCCTTTTGTGTTCCCTTATTTTGTTGAGCCAGTTCATTGCCGATAGCGTTTGGATGTGAATTGGATGATAATGGGCTTCTTAACCGATGACAAAAGTAATCATTTTTTTATATTAATAAGGTGCTATGCTATAAAAAATAATTATGTGGTAAAGAGGCGTCGATGTGGGATATAAAAAAGTTTCAACTAACTATCGGTGGTTAGTTGAAACTCGTTGTATCGTAGGTGATTAAATTTGGCCTGTCAATCCTCGTCTTGACCGTTCTGCTTGGCGATGCGCTTGCGCTCCAGCTCGTCGAGGATAATCTTGCGCATGCGGATGTGGTTGGGTGTGATTTCCACATACTCGTCGGCCTTGATGTATTCCAGGGCTTCCTCCAAGCTGAACACGATGGGTGGAACAATCTTCACCTTGTCGTCGGCACCGCTGGCACGCATGTTGGTGAGCTTCTTGGACTTGGTGACGTTGATGACCAGGTCTTTCTCCTTGGTGTGTTCGCCCACGACCTGTCCGCCATACACTTCCTCCTGGGGGAAGATGAAGAATCGCCCGCGGTCCTGGAGTTTGTCGATGGCATAGGCGTAGGCCGTGCCGCCCTCCATGGCTACCAGTGAGCCGTTGGTGCGGCGGGAGATTTCTCCCTTCCAGGGCTCATAATCCAGGAAGCGGTGCGACATGATGGCCTCGCCGGCACTGGCGGTGAGCACATTGGTGCGCAGGCCGATGATGCCGCGTGACGGAATTTTGAATTGCAGGTGGATGCGG
>Ga0310697_10004706_pt1 | contig 13394 bp, 11 predicted proteins | sample 172DNAGHGlowgp2_FD_203883 | JGI IMG/M metagenome (GOLD analysis project Ga0310697, IMG submission 203883) | Sheep rumen microbial communities from Palmerston North, Manawatu-Wanganui, New Zealand - 1728 DNA GHGlow gp2 (v2) (version 2) | ecosystem: Host-associated > Mammals > Digestive system >...
GATGTCCTGCAGTTCTTTTTCCACCTGTTTCACTTCGTCTTCGGGCACGCCTTTGTCTTTCAGTTTTTTCACTTTGTCCATCACGTTGCGGCGCACGTTACGCACGTTCACTTTGCCGTTTTCGATATCGGATTTGGCGGTTTTCACCAGCTCTTTACGACGTTCCTCGGTCAGCGGGGGTATGATAATGCGGAGCATGTCGGCTTCCTGCTGCGGGTTGAATCCGAGGTTGGCGGCCTGTATGGCTTTGCTGATGGGACCGAGCATCGTTTTTTCCCACGGCTGCACGGTGATGTTGCGCGGGTCGGGAGTTACGATGTTGGCCACTTGGCTGATGAGGGTGGGGGTGCCGTAGTAGTCCACTTTTATACCGTCGAGCATGGCGGGATTGGCCTTGCCGGCACGGATTTTTGTGAGTTCTTTCTCAAGATGGTTGATAGCGCCCTGCATGTTGTTACGGGCTTCGTCGAGGCAATTTTTTGAAAGTTCGTTCATATTATTATGTGTTTATTTTCGGTTTGCAAAGTTACGTTTTTTTTTGCAATTTTGCGTTGTTTTTTGATTGTTTTTCTGTAAATCACGCCATTCCACGTTCGTTTTTGATGGTTTCGTAGGCTTCGTTGATTTCCTTGAACTGTTTTTCGGCGTTTCTCTTAATCTCTTCGCCCATGGTTTCCACACGGTCGGGGTGGTATTTCATCGCCAGTTTGCGGTATGCTTTTTTCACCTCCTCGTCGGTGGCCGATTTGTCGATGCCGAGCACGGTGTAGGGGTTCTTGGTGTAGGTGGTGTGGCTTGTGCTGCTTCGGCTGTAGCCGCTGCCGGCGTGACGTGCGCGTATGGAGTTGAGGTAGAACTCGCTTACATACAGCAGTCGGGCAATGCGGTTGAGCTGCATCTCCTCTTCGGGGGAGCAGTAGCCGTCGGCGTAGGCTATGCCGAAAAGGAAGTCGATGATGTTCACACGTGTATCTAACTGGGTGTTGGTGCGTATTTGGTTGCATACACCGCGCAGGTCGATGTCTTTTTGCAGGATGTCGCGCAGAAGAGTAAGCAGGTCGGCGGCTTTGGATTCTCCGTAAGTGTCCACCAAAAAGGCTTTCACGTAGTTGAGCTCCGATTTCAGCACTTTACCGTCGGCTTTCATTATGGCAGCAGTAAGCACCAAAAGCGACACGGTTATGTCGTTGGGTGTGGTTCGTGTTCGGCTCGAGGAGGTGTTACCGCCTAGTTTAGCCTTTTTTGTCTTATCGTCCGACGACGTCAATGCTTCGGCAAACGAGCCTATCGCCAATCCTACCAGGATTCCTATCGGTCCGCCGATAGCCCAGCCGAGTCCGGCGCCTATCCATTTCAATGCTCCCATAGTGCTATTATTTTTTGTTTGTGATTGCTTTGTAAATTTCCGACTGTATGTTTGTCCGGATGTTCAGTTTGGCGAGTTTGTTGGTGCTTACGTCGGGGTAGGCGCGGTTGGAGAGGAAGATATATATGAGGTTGTATTGTGGGTCGACCCAAACGAAAGTGCCTGTAAAACCGGAGTGTCCGAAACTTTTCTGCGAGGCTTCGGGGGCGCAGTGGCTCGATTTGCTGTTTATCAGCGGCTTGTCGAAACCTAAGGCCCGTCGGTTGTTTTGTTTTTCGAAATGTCTGTGGTTGAACAAATTCACCACATCTTCCGAAAGGTATTTCTGACCTGCGTAGGAGCCTTTGTTCAGCAGCATCTGACAGAGTTTGGCAATGTCCGTGGCGTTGGCAAAAAGTCCTGCATGTCCCGACACTCCTCCCATCAGAGCGGCGTTTTCGTCGTGTACTGTGCCTTGTATCTGTGTCTTACGGAAACGGGTGTCGTTTTCGGTAGGGGCTATGTTGGCTTTTTCGAAGCCGTTGGTGAGGGGATTGAAGGCGGTGCGGCTCATTCCCAGCGGCTGGTAGAATTGTTGGTACATAAAAATGTCGAGCGACTGTCCGCTGACGCGTTCCACCAAATCGGACAGAAGTATGAAACCGAAATCGCTGTATAGATATTTCTTTTCAGCAAGCAGTTTGCTGTTGGCGATTTTGTGCAGCACTTCCTCGCGCTGTTTTTTGCATACAAGAACATCACCCACAAAAGGATAGAAGTCGTTGATATTGTCCGGATTGCTCTCGAAAACTGCGGGGTCCAGCACACCGTTGGTCACAACGTCTTTCCAGAATGGAATAAAAGCTTGAAAACCAGCGGTATGACTCATGGTTTCGAGGATGGTTATCTTTTCTTTGTCGGTGTTCTTGAGGTAGGGCAGATATTTCGACAGAGGGTCGTTAAGTTTCACTTTGCCTGCATCTACAAGTTTCATCATTGCGATTGTGGTGGCTGTAACCTTGGTTAGCGATGCAAGGTCGTACATGGTGTTGTTGTCCACCTTTGGCGATTTGGGGTCGTAGGTAAGGTTGCCGTACGATTTGTTGAAAATGATGTCGCCGTCCTTGGCCACGAGGATCTGGCAACCTGGGTAGGCTTTTTGTTTTATTCCGTTGAGGACTATGGAGTCCACCTTGCGGAAATGGCTGTTGTTGTAAGGAGTCTTTGCCAGCGGAATCTCGTCCATGCGTATTTTTTCAGTGTCGAAATGTGTGCCTTCCTTGAAAATCTTTGCCGTAACAGACAGGCGTCCCTTCACGGGGATGGCTCCGAAAAGGGCTTCGGCAGTGGCTTTTTGGGTAGCGGAGATGTTCTGGTAGCCAATCATTATCGCTGTCGGGACATTTTCCGTTTTGAAATGATTGATGCCGTAGGGCGAGCCTAATATGTTGACAATCACCTTGTCGGAAATGGCAGTGACGGAATCCAATATTGTCGACATGTTTTTCGCTATGCCGTAGTTTTTGCCTTTGGTGAGGTTGGCGTAGGCGTAGCAGGTTACAATGGCAATGTCGCATTTGCCTATGGTGTCGGAAAACGATATGCTGTCGACGTTTGCCGTATCGCTGAAGAAGAAGTGCTCGCAGATGGCAAAACGGTCCACGTTGTTGGTAAAGGTTGTGGCTGTGGTGCCGTCGGCACAGCCGAGGTTTACCGACACCAAGCGTTTCCCGCCAAGGTTCTTTACGGGTACAATGTCGTCGGTGTTTTTTACCAATGTAACGGCCTGACGGGCTATCTGTTGTGTTAGCTCTTCGCACGTCTGCCAGTCGGCCTTGGTGGGTGCCGACAGTTTTGCCGACTTTGCGCTTGCTGCACCGCAGTTGTATTTGGCGCGTAGCATTTTGCGACATTTCTCGTCTATAAGAGCCTGCAGGTCTTTGTCGTTTTCGGCGGCGTTTTTGATAGCTTCCACGGCCTTGCCCACATTATCGGGCAGCAGCAGCACGTCCACCCCGGCACGCAGGGCTTTGAGTTCGGCTTCACCGTTTTTGTAATGTTTGGTAACGGCTTTCATATCGAGGCCGTCGCTAAAAATCAAGCCATTGTATTTCAATTCGTTGCGAAGCAGGTCGGTAACTATGTTTTTTGAGAGCGACGAGGGGCAGTTCTCTTGTTTTTCGTAGGCCTCCACCTGCAGATGAGCCGCCATAATGCCTTTCACTCCGCCGTTTATCATTGTTTTGTAGGGCAGAAGATGGCAGGTGGCGAGGTCTTTCTTCGACTGTCGCACCACAGGCAGGTCCAGATGGCTGTCCACGTCGGTGTCGCCGTGTCCGGGGAAATGTTTGGCCACGGCTATCACGCCGTTCTTCTGCAAACCTTTGACGTATTGTAGACTTTTTTTCGCCACGTTGTCTGGATTTTCGCCGAAAGAGCGTGCACCAATAACGGGGTTCATAGGGTTGGAGTTCACATCCACGCAGGGGGCGAAGTTCACGTGAATGCCCATTTTTTTGCACTGCGCTCCGATGGCGTCGGCCACACGGTAAATCAGAGTGTCGTTGGCAACGGCTCCCATCATCATCTGGCGGGGGAACGAGTAGGCGTCGGTGAGGCGCATGCCCAAACCCCATTCGGCATCGAGGCATATAAGCAGCGGAGTTTTAGAAAGTTGCTGATACTCTTTGGTTTGTGCAAGCTGTTCGTCGCATTTTCCGGCAAAGAAACACAGTCCGCCCACATTGTATTTTGTTATGCTTTCGCGGAATTCCTTTTTCTGCTTTTTGGTGGCTGTTTTGGTGGGCACGCGGGCCACAATCAGCTGACCTATTTTCTCTTCCAGTGTCATTTTCGACATGGTGTTGTTCACCCATTTGTCGCAGGCGGAGTTGTTGTTCTGGGCCATCGTCTGCTGAAAGCAAAAAAGGAAGGCTGTTGCCAATATTGCGGAAAATGTTCTTATTTTCATTGCTTTTGTCGGTATTTCAGTATTTTTTCGTGTATTATCCCCACCATTTTGCGGCGGTGTTTTGGACCATAATAGTTGCGTATGATATAATGAGAGCGGTTTGCCTTGCTTTCGTCGCTCAGCTGGTTGTTTATCCTAGCCAGGGCGAGTTCGGCGGTGGTCTTGTCGCGTTTTATTATGCGCCGCACTCGCAGTTCGACGGGGGCGTAGACGCATATTATCTTGTCGAAATATTTCTGGAGGTTGTTCTCGAAAATTATGGCACTCTCGAAAAGCACGTAGGGTGCGTTGCGATGCTGTTCGCACCATGTCTGGAAATCGCTCATCACGCGGGGGTGTACCAGGGCGTTGAGCTGTTCGAGCATGGCTTTGTCGTGGAAAACTATGTTGGCTATGGCTTTCTTGTCGGGGGTGCCGTCAGCGTTGAAAATGCTGTCGCCGAACAGGGCGCGCAGGCTCTTGCGGAAATCCGCGTCGTTGTAGTATTCCGCTGCCACTTGGTCGGCTGAGAAATAAGGCACTCCGAGTTCCTCGAAACACTGCAGCACGGTGGTCTTGCCGCTGCCCATGCCGCCGGTAATGCCTACCAAAAGGGGTTTATCGGATGACGACATACTGCACATATTCGGGTTTGATTTTGGAGATGCGTACATTTTCGGGGAAACTCGACACTATTACGGGCAGTGTGTCCTGATTGTGTAGACTTTCGCAGTACACGCTGGCCTTGAAGTTACCGGCGACGATGCCTTTGAAATCTTTCAGGGCAATTTTGCATGTTATCTCGGCTGTGGGAGGATACACTTTGGCGTGTACCGAGGTGTCGCGGAACACAAAATTTATTGGCACTGTGTAGCTCGCTTCGGTAAAACGTTCCACAGGGATGCGAATTTTCACTTTGTCCACATCGGTGTAAACGTCGCTGTACTTTTTCCAAACGGGCTGCAAGGGCAATACGTAGGTGCTGTCGGCGGCAATGTTGTGTATTTTTGTCTTTACCGTGCCGATTTTGTCTATCATGGCGAGTGAGGCGCTGTCGCCGTAGATTGTTACCGAGTCGGGCGAAAGCAGCGGTTTCCCGTATATGCCGTACTGTGGTGCGAAATCGAAATCCACATCGGAGAGGTCGACTCTCACTTTTTTCGAGTTTCGGGCGTTAACCCAAAACACTATCGAGTCTTCGGTGAAATTTATCTTCTGGTTGTCGAAGAGGTGCAGTTGTACCAGAATGTCTTTTTCTATGTCGGCCGTGGCGATGCTGTTGCGGTGTTTTAGGCGGTGCCCACTCAGGTCGATAGTGATGGGCGGGGGTGTTTTCCACGTAAGTGTGCGCAGCAGCTCGAAACCGGAGCCGTTTATTTCCAGTGTTATCGTGGTTTCGGAATTTATTGCGTAGCGGTTTTGGTCGTAGCCGGCAAAGCACAGTTCGTGTGTGTACCTCAGGGCTTTCTTTTCGGAAAGCGACATAAGTGTCCACACCACGACGGTTATCAGCAGGCAAACAAGGAACGACCGCAGGTTGTGGTTGCTGAAAAAGTCGATAATCGTGCGTTTTGCTTTCTGTGTCATAAAACGGCTCGCTTTTTTGTCGAAAAAAACACACCGTCAAAGGTGTGTTTTCGGGTTATTTCTTTTCCTCGGCCTTTGGTTCGACGTAGGGCTGGATGAAAGATTTCTCCACAGTGATGTACACCTGGTTGGCGATGTCGATAACGATGGTGTTGTCGTTGATTTCGTGCACTTTGCCGTGGATGCCGCCGCTGGTTACCACGCGGTCGCCTTTCTGGAGTCTTTCGCGGAACTCACGTTCTTTTTTCTGGCGTTTCTGTTGCGGACGGATCAAAAACAGGTAAAAGATGGCTATGAAAGCTATCATCATTATCCAAAAGCCCATTCCGCCGCCTTTGGGTTGTGCCGGTTGTTGCAATAAAATGCTTAAAAATTCCATTGTAAAAAGTTTTTATCGTTAATAAATAATTTATTTCAGTGTTCCACTTGTGCAATGATTTTCAGTATGTAGCGCGAGGGCTGTGCGTTGGTGCCCACTGTAACGGTCTGTATCTGCTGTCCGTGTTTGTTGGCGGAGTTGAACGACACGGTGATGAATCCCTCTTCGCCGGGTTTTATTTCGTTTTTCGGGAAATCGGCCACGGTGCATCCGCAGGTGGCGGTGCATTCTTTGACGAGTAGGTTGGCATTTCCAGTGTTGGTGAATTTGAAGCTGTAGCTAACCATTTCGCCTTTCGACAGCCGTCCGAAGTCGTGCTGCATCTTGTCGAATTTTATTATAGGGATTTTGGCGTCTTTGTCCACGCCCGAAGCGGTGTTGGGGTTGTTTATCACGCTTGTGTCGACGTCGGAGTTGCCGTTTCCGCCGCAGCTGGCGATGAGCATTGCCGTTGCTACAAGGAGCAGTATTAGTGATGTGCGTTTTTTCATGGCTTAGTCGTTTTGTTCCTCTTCTTCGTTGGGTTGGTAAAGTCCGCGGCCGCTTTTCTGTATCATGCCTTTGGAACGCATCTCTATCTGTATGCGGTCCAGTATGCCGTTGATGAACAGCTTGCTGCGGTCGGTGCTGAATTCCTTGGAAAGTTCGATATATTCGTCGATGGTTACGGGCTCGGGGATGGAGGGGAAGTGGGTGAACTCCGTCAGCGCCATCTTTATCAGCAGTATGTCTATCACCGGCACGCGGTCGTATTCCCAGCGGTCGAGGTTTTTGGTGATGAAAGGCACATATTCGTCCCACGAAAGTATGGTGCTACTGAGCAGTTCTTTGGCGAAATCCACGTCGTCGGCCTCTTTAGGCGAGGTGCTGTCGTAGATTAGTGGGAAAACCCCGTCGTCGGCGAAGTTCTCGTCGATTTTCTTCAGTACGTTCAGCGTCAGCTGGGCGGTCTGCATATAGTCCGACTCCCAGAAAATGGACTCGTCGTTGAAGAAATCGATGATGTTCTGCTCGTTCACCAAAAACTTGAAAACCTCGATGGCAAAAGCTTTGTCGGTGGCGTAGTCCGTGGCGGGTGCCGACATATATTCCTTGTACTTGGGGTTTTCGCGAAGGGTGCTGTGCAGTTTGCGGAAAATTGCGTCCTCGCTCACAAGGTCGGCTTTCATGTCGTTGCACAGCAGGCGGAAACTGTGGTTTTCGGCTATCTGGCGTATGAAAGCGTTGTCCACAAACCGCATGTTGGGGTTTTTGTCGGCCTCGGTGGGGATGAATTTCTGCTTGCCCTCTTCGATGAAGTTGGCGGCGAAATTCCGCAAGTGTACCAAGGTGTATATCTGGTTAATTTCCAATCGGTTGAAGCTTTCGATATTGTGCATGAAGTTCTTCTGCACAACGTCGATGTCGTTGCCGTCGGAAACGTTGCACGAGTACAGCGTTTGAAGCACTTTTGAGCGTAGGAAATGTCTGCTTAGCATTGTTTATTTTTTTTGCAAAAATACGTTTTTTTCTGTTATGAAAAAGTGGGTTTTACGAAAGTTTTGAACATCAGAAGTTGTAAATTGCCTGAAGTATGATTCTCGTATTGCTCACGGGGAATCCCGGCTTATAACATAAAGGACCGATAAGAAGGTCTTCCTCACCGTAATAGGCACGGGTGTATTCCACTTCGAAAAAGAGTCCGATTTTCTCGCTGGGGTAGAAGGCGATACGCGGCTGCATGCGCCACAGTCTCTCTATCTCGAAACCGCGGCCGTAAACTTGGCTGCCGTTCTCCAGAGTTTTTCCAAAATCGTTGTTCTTGCCGTATCCGGCGAAAATGCCGGGACGCCATTTGCCTTTGCTCATGCCGAAGTCCACCCACGCCGTGGTGCATCCGAAAGGCTGGTACGAGTAGCTTTTCGTCGTTTCGTCGAAGGGACTTTCGATATATCCGCCCATCATGGAGATGGCGCTGAGGTTGTTGCCCCACACCACTTGCGAGCGCAGGCTGAAATGAGGGAATTCGTATTTGCCGAACACCGTAAGGCTGTGCGACGGCACTTTTGTGCCGGTTTTGAATACATTTCCTGCCGAATCCGTTACCGAAAGGCGGGGCTGTATCACCAGCAGATGGTAGGCGGCGCCCAAAAACAGACGTTCGCCGCGATAGCGCAGCTGGAAGTTGAGTTCGGGTATGGTGGTGGCTTTCAGATATTTGGTGCTTCCCCCGTCGGGGCCGGCGGATTTGTTGTCGAGCTGGAAGGCGGCCACGCCCAGAAGTTCCATCGGCCCGACGAGTTGCGAGAGACGTGTCTGCACAAATCTTGCGTAGGGGTGGAAGGGCGCGCCCATGTTCAGCGGACGGGTGCCGGGCATCACCTCGTGGATAACCATTGGGTGCCAGAACTGCCCCATCAGCAGCTCGGTGCTGTGCCATTTCATGTCGATATAGCCGTGGCGCAGACGGAACAGGTTGATACTTGCGTCGGTGGCGCCAGTGAAATCGCCTTCGATGTAGGCCGAAGTCTTGGCTCCAAGCACATCGGGACCCCAGAAACTGAGCGCCAGACGGGTGGAGATGGCCAGCATGTTGAGGTTGGGCACGGCGTTGAGGTCGTTGCCGTTAACATCGTTTTGTATGGGCTTGGGATAGAAAAGCATCATATCCTCGCGGCCGCTCACCACCTGTCTCGAGTCGTAAAACAGCTGAGGACTTACGAATCCGGATAACTTATAGCCCCATTTCTTGGCGGTGGGCACGGTGTCCTTTTCGGAGCTTTGCGCTGTGGCGAAAAGTGCTGCGGTTGCGAGTATCAAAAGAACTTTTTTCATAAAAAACAAATTTTGCCATGCTGTGCGGCATCGCCTAATGCTGGTGGCCGCAACGGGATTGCTATTTTTTGTTGTTGGCTATTGCCAGAATCACTCCCAAAGCCACGCCGAGCAGTGCAGCAAACAGCACTTGGAACTGGCTGGGCAGCAGGAAAGTGATGGTGTGTGCCGGGAACCAGAACAGCGGTATGGTTTTCTTGAAAACGAAATTCCACTGCACGTCCCAGTTGAGGTGGGTTATAATCTCCCTCATCTTGATAGGACGGAAGAAACCGCCCAGCGTGCCGCCGTTGCTTAGTATGTGGGTGTCGGTGATTTTGTGCAAAGTCATAAAGACAGGTGCGAAAATGGAGTTCATAAGCACGCTTACGGCGAAAGCCACTCCCACCTTGCCCCACGAGAAATCGCCGGCCAGCAGCGCCGCCATGGTGCCTTTGTCGCAGCCGCCCACAGTGTCGAGGAACGCCGGTACTCCGGTCTTGAAAATTATCATCGCCATGCAGATGCCCATGCCCAGTATGCCCCACACTATCATGCGCGGCAGTATGCCGAAACCTTTGGCATAGTACGTGCCTTTGCTTATGCGCAGGCCAATCATCTCGCCAAGGGTGGAGAGTATGGCGAATTTTGCGAAACTCATCAAAAACGGATGCCCGGCGGTGAGTTCAACAAACTTGTCGTAAAAACCTGTGGCGGGAATGAAAAACGGTGCCAGCACTGCGGCAACGCACAAAATTAGTATAATGTCCGCTTTTTTCATCTCAAACAGAGGATGTTACTCGTTTGTAGTGTCTTTGATTTCAAGCTCCACATCATCTTTTTTGGGAGCCTCCTCGTATTGCCACATTCTAAATGCCTGATAGTTGATAAACAACAGGAATACGAAAATCAGGACATGTGTGATAACGTACATCACATCCAGATGGAAATTGTTGGAACCGATTACATACAGCAACATCATGGCTAAGATGAGCAGTGTAAAACCGATTATGGTAAAAAATGCGTTTCTTTTTACTTTTGATTTCATGATATTTGTTATGTAAGTTAAAAAATGAAAACGATATTTCTATATTTTTGTTGTTTTAATAGGTGAAATTTTTTTTCAATTGCTTATCACTGTCTTATCAGTACCTTGCTGTGGCACACAGCGTTGTCGCACACAAGAACAACAGTGTAGCTTCCTGTAGGATAAGTGGTTACTTCAATATCCAAACTGGAAACGTTGCCAAGATTGCTCAAATCGTAGCTGCCCACCAATGCAGAAGTCCCCGTATTATAGATTAGCAACTGGGCTGAGGTAACGGTGGTGGCATACTCGTAACTTACTGTTATCCAGTTATCCGACACAGGATTGGGACTTATAGAGCGTATGCAGCCCGGCACAACGTTTACTTTCACAGTATCCAAATCGCGGTAGCCGTCGCTCTCGGCGGTAACCTCAAGAATGTACTCGCTTGTTTCGGACGGTGTTACGGTGTAGTTAAGTCCCTCGTATTTGAAATTGCGCTGTTTGTCGTACCAGCGATAGGTGGCGTTCTCGTTTATCTGAGAGGCATGCAAAGTAGCACTGGTGCCTATAAGTATAGCAGTGTCGTTGCCGGCGTTGGCGCGGAAACGGTCTTCTGCGGCACGTTCGGGTTTTTCCACCTGAATGGTGAGACCGCCGACAAGTTTTTCATCGTCATCCCCGATTAAATTATATCTTTGTATTGTATTATAGTAAGTTTCATTATCCGTATTTTTTCGTGTCAGAAAATTATATTTTAATGTAATGTCTGCATCATATTCCGCCGGGACTTCAAAGCCGTCCAACACCACATTCTCATTTACAACAAGGTATGTGTTATCCGATATTTGTTTTAGTCCTGATGGTAAAACATTGTTGTTTTGCCAATAGGATGCGAGATTATCGCTCAAAACCAATGTAACTTCAGCTTCATCAAGGATATTTGTTTCTGGTTCATCATTTGTTGTTCGAATTATTAGTCTAAAGGGAGCATATTCCGACACTTCGCTTGCAAGTGCCGTCACAAAAAGACCAGAACCCAACTCATTGTTTAGAAAATATTTTGCCGAACAGGTGTTCTTTATCGAAATGTTGTTGTTATTGTTTACATTATCCAATGTGAGATTAACTTCTGGTACACTTAATAAATCATGCTGAGATTCAATGCGTGAAAGCAATGTGTGGCTGTTAAACAAAGCGTCGTATTTTACAGGCAGACAAATAGTCTTTTCTCCGTTGGCCTGAATAGGGGGAATAGCCGCTACTGCTACCTGCTGCCATCTTGAAGGCCAATGCTGAAAACTCAATACAGAATTTGTGCTTGTGACATTTTTTTTCATAAACAGACGGATACTGTCGCTTTTGCTTGAAAAAGAGTTTCCTCTGTTGTGAATTATCACATATACATAATTGGTGTCTCCCATAACTGCTGTTTGGTGTGCAGTGCCACCGTCGCGGTTGCGGCGCACCCAAATATCAGGGCTGTAGAAACCATAATCACCTATGTTGCTTGGCTCGACACCGTGGTCGTTTGAATGGTCTTTAGTGTATAGATCATAATCCAAGGCGGCTTTTACGGCTTCGTATGCATCAACAAGTCCGTAACCCATAGGTTTTGTCCATTTGCCATTGGGGTGTCCTATGGTGTCAGTATAAGTATATATATCACTACGAACTTTATTAGCAGTCTGTTCTATGATATTGCGCACCTGTTGAGAAGTAAGATAGGGGTTGGCTGAGAGCATCAGTGCTGCAACACCGGCAACGTGAGGTGCTGCAAATGAAGTTCCATCGAAATATGAATATGTGCCATTTACGTCGCATGTCAAAATTTTATTTCCTGGTGCCACAACGCTTAATTGCTCGCCATAGTTACTGCCCCATGTACTCACACTGTCGCATGGATAAGTGGTGTAAGATTTGCGCTGGCCACATCTGTTTATTGCCCCGACTGCAATTACCATATTATTGTTTGCAGGATATGATATATATGGGCTATTGGCATTACCTGACGCAAATACCAATACACAACCTTTGCCTCCCCTCCCTTGATTTACAGCGTAAGATATTGCTCTATTGATATAAGGACGGCCATTAATATTATCGCCAGGGTCGCATTCCCATGAACAGTTGATGACATCGCAATTGTTTCCAGCAATATTAATAGCTGTCGCAAGCACATCATTCGCTACTGGATACACTGTTGTATCACTGGTAGCAACGCGTATAGAAAGTATCTTTGATTTATATGCAACGCCTTTGACACCTAAATTATTATCCGCTGCTGCAATAACACCGGCACAAGCTGTGCCATGGTAGTCTGGGGGATAATTGTTTCCACCACTGAATCCAACAAGGTCAACTCCCGGCAACATATTTGCGGCAAGGTCTTCATGGGTACTTTCGACACCAACGTCAATAACTGCTACAGTTACATTTTCCCCCTCTGCTATTTGCCATGCAGGTTCAGCATTAATGTCAATGCCTTGGATTCCGCCAAATTGACCAGTGTTGTTCAACCCCCACTGCGAAGAATAACGTGGGTTTGCCAATTTCAAAAAGCTCCAAAATACAGGCTGTGAAACAAGAATCGGCGAGCCATTATTGTACAGAGTGTTAGCATAGCTTAATGTGTTGAATTTGTCAGACAATACTACATAGAAACCATGTTCATAACCCAAATGACTTATTATTTCAGTATATGGTATGCTGTTTGTTGTCAGCACGGTTTCCAAATCCTCGACAGATGAGTTGTCATTTATTTCAACATATATTTTGTTGGAAGTCCACACAATGTCATTTGTTCCACTGTACACCATCTCTTTGCTTGCAAAGACAATTTTGGACGTTGCAGAGACAAATGTTTCGAATGCTGCCAAACTCGTGTTTTTCAGATAAAGTTTATAAATCTGTGCGGAAAAACGTTTGATACTGTCGGCATAAATGTTCAAAGTGCCTAATTCGGAATCGGTTAGGTCGGCACTTTCCACATAAATATACCGTTCGTTGTTTTTTTCCAGCAGCTGTATTGGTGTTCCATTCTCTCCGTAATACGATACTGGAGTTTGAGCATTTGTTATTGACGACAACAATATCGTCAAAAACACAATTAATACTAATCGTTTATTGAATTTTTTTTTATTCATGATTTTTCAGTTTATTTTTATTTTTTTCTTGGTTTTTATCGTGTATGCAATATTCAACGAACTCTTTATTAAGACAATAATGATCAGTGACTTTGTCCAGCCAAAGAAGTCCGAAATTTTGGGCATACGGTAATTATTCCCGCCTTTTATCAAAATGCCACAAACCA